>SAMEA104404100__coassemble_487_pt1 | contig 43590 bp, 33 predicted proteins | sample SAMEA104404100__metabat2_high_PE_096 | metagenome-assembled genome bin SAMEA104404100 (sample SAMEA104404100) | Balaenoptera acutorostrata
CTGCGGTACGTGGTATTCGCCATCGGCATATTCGTAACCCATCACCGATCCGTAAGCCACTCTCAGCGTGAGGTTGGCATCGGGATAGAAGGCGCGACAATCGTCCCATTCGCGCAGAGCCTTTATATATATGGTATAGAGTTCGTTCAGACGCTTGCTGTTCAGGTTGCGCAAATCGCGTGTACCGAGTTCCTCGTTCATGCGACGCATTTGGGCGATGATGCTGCGGTGCAGATTCTGGCGGACAACGGTGTCTTGACGTTGCCACAAACCATAGAACACCTCCTCGGCATAACCGCCCACGGTGCCGTAAGCAGCGATTCCCGAATTGAACGCCTCGGCACGATACTCCTTCGGACAGCGTTTGTCATACTCGTGGAACAGATATTTGAAAAGCTCTCTTTCGGTCGATTGGCGCAGGGGGAAGAACTCCTCTTTGCGCTCCTCATCGGTGTACTCCAAGGGCAACTGACCGATTGTTTCGCGGGTGATTTCGCGGGCAAAGTAGATGTCCATGATGCGGGCATACTCCTTTTTGAGATCCGAGATCACGTTCTTGTACTCTTCGTGACTCTGCGCCCATGCTTCGAATTGCTGTTCGTAGATCTGTTTCGATGCGACCGTGCCTCGGCGTGTGATGCCCAACACTTCGCCCTGCCACTTCTTCCATGCGTTGGCAATCGAGGCGTGCTTGGCTGCATAGTGAATTCTCAAGGCGGGATCTAAAGCCTGACCTCTTGAGATGATGTCCAAACGACCCGTGCGGATGTCGATCTTTGCGGGGTCACTGCGCTCGGCAATGTAAGCCACAGCATCCGAAAGAATGTACTCCTGCGTGTTGCCGGGGAAGCCGTAGATCATCGTGAAATCGCCCTCCTTGAATCCCTTGGTCGAGATCGGCAGGAAACGTTTCGGACGATAGGGTACGTTGTCGGGGCTGTAAGCTGCGGGTTTGTTGTCCTTCGAGGCATAGATGCGGAAGATGGAGAAATCACCCGTGTGACGAGGCCAAATCCAGTTGTCCGTATCGCCACCAAACTTTCCGATTGACGAGGGGGGAGTACCCACCAAACGCACATCGTCGAACTGCTCATAGACGAACAGGAATTGCTGATTGCCGTAGTACATCTGCTCGATGTCGGCATGATAACCCAAGCCTTCAGCCTCGGCAGCTTTGATCAACTCCTCTTCGGTTGCACCTGCTTTGAGTTGGTCGGTGACCTCCTCCATGCGCACCAAGAAACGAACATAAAGACCCTTGTTGGGCAACTCCTCCTGACGCGAACGCGCCCAGAAGCCGTTCGTTAAGTAGTCGTGTTCGATGGTTGAGTGAGATTGTATGGCATCGTATCCGCAATGGTGGTTGGTGAGCAGAAGACCCTCCTTTGAGATGAGTTCTGCGGTGCTACCTCCATCGAACAGCACCACGGCATCTTTCATCGAGGCTTTGTTGATCGAGTAGATGTCGTAGGCTGTGAGTCGGAAGCCTTTTTTCTGCATATCTCCGATTCTTTCGGAGATGCGGCTTGGGAGCCACATACCCTCGTCTGCCCATGCAGGAAGGAGCAGCAGCATCGCGAAGAGGGTGACTAAGATACGTTTCATAAGTTCAGAAATTTATTGAGTTCAGTATATACTTTTTGTATGGGGAGTCCCATGACGTTGTAGAACGAACCTTCGATTCGTTCGATGGCGGCATAGCCGATCCACTCTTGGATGCCGTAAGCACCTGCTTTGTCGTAGGGGCGATAGGTGTCGACATAGTATTCGACCTCCTCCGAGGTCAAGGCGCGAAACCACACGTAGCTCTCCGATGCAAACGAATGGGTCATATCCTTGGATCGGAGGGTGACACCCGTGATGACCGAATGACGATGAGCGGCAAGTTGTTGAATCATCGTGATGGCTTCTTCTCTATCGTGGGGTTTACCCAAGACTTCGCCCTCCGAGAGGACGATGGTGTCGGCAGTCAATAAGATTTCGTTATGCTCCAAAGCCCACGGATAGGCTTCGCTTTTGAGACGCGACAGGTATAGCGACACCTCCTCTTTGGGGAGTGTTGCGGGGTAAACCTCTTCGCAATCGTATTTCGGAGCTAATTCGTAGGGAAGGTCACATCCTGCCAGCAGTTCCCGTCGGCGGGGTGATTGCGAAGCGAGCAAGAGTCGCTTGTTGGCTAATTTATCTTTGAGTAGCATGGTTAGCAAATATCGAAATTCAACAATTCACGATCCTTCAACTTAGCCACCAAGGTGTCCCCTGCGTGAACTTCACCCACACCCACGGGCGTACCCGTGTAGATCAAATCGCCAATCTTCAGGGTCATGTATTTCGACACTTGGGCGATGATTTCGTCCACCGTGAAGAGCATCTCGCGGGTGAATCCTTCTTGACGACGCTCCCCGTTGATGTCCAACGTGAAGTGTAGATTCTGTACATCGCCACCCAACTCCTCCAAGTCGATAAATTGGGGCGAGAGTGCAGCCGAGTGGTCAAAAGCCTTGCTTCGTTCCCACGGCAAACCTTCGCGAATCGCCTCGCGTTGCACGTCACGAGCCGTGAAGTCGATGCCCAAACCCACCTCGTTGTAGTAGCGGTGGGCAAATTTCTGAGAGATTGCCTTCCCCACGCGGTTGATCTTCACGACCAATTCGCATTCGTAATGCACCTCTTGGGAAAACGAAGGAATATAAAATGGGTCGTTGTTGCGCAGCAGTGCCGTGTCGGGTTTCGTAAACCAAATCGGCTCTGCGGGACGCTCTTCGCCACCACCGACTAAGTGATTCAGCTCTTGGGCGTGTGCCGCGTAGTTGCGACCGATACAGATAATTTTCATTGTTTGTCTTGCTTTAAAAATTCGATCATGCGGTGTGCAAAACGGTCTGCCACACCTTTCTCGCCGATCAATCGTTGCAATTCACCGAAGTCTTGGAGCATCTTCTCGCGGCGATCGCCACCCTTGATGATGGCTCTCAGTTCGCGTTCGGCACGGGTGATGTCCAAATCCGATTGGATGATCTCCGCCACCGCCTCGCGTTGGAGGTTGAGGTTGACGAGCGATACCCACTCTACGCTCAAGACGTAGGGTTGCAACTTGACTTGGAACCACAGCGTGCGGTAGACCACCACTTCGGGAATGCCCAAGAGAGCGGTCTCCAAGGTTGCCGTACCGGAAGTCACCACGGCTGCTTCAGCCACCGAAAGCGTCTCGTAGGTTTGGTCGCACACGTAGCGGATGTCGCTCCCCGCCATATACTGCTCATAGAGTGACTTCTCGATCCAAGGCACACCCGCCACAACGAATTGGTGGTTGGGAAATTTCTTGCTCAAGAGTGCCATCAGGGGCAGGTTGTCGCGGATTTCGCCTCGTCTGCTACCCGCTAAAAGGGCAATAATCGGACGCTCATCCAAGCCATTCTTCCGACGATACTCCTCACCCGTGGGCATCTCTCTTTGGCGTGCCTCGATGGCATCGACCAAGGGATTACCCTCGAAGATGGGGGTGATGCCTTTCTGCGAGAAATATTGCTGTTCGAAGGGGAAGATGATGAACAGACGATCGACATATTTGCGGATGGATTTCACCCGCCACTCTCTCCATGCCCACACCTTGGGGGCGATGTAGTAGTAGACCAATATGCCGTGTTCCTTTGCCCAACGCGCCATCTTCATGTTGAAACCGGGGTAGTCGATCAGGATCAGTACGTCGGGGTGATAAGCCGCGACATCCTGCTGACACTCCTCCATTTGACGGCGGATGGTGCCTAAATTTTTCAGCACCTGCACGATGCCGAAAAACGAAGTTTCCTTGTAGTGTTTGCGCAGGTTTTCCCTTCCTCCGACTTCAGCCATGAGGTCTCCGCCCCAGAAGTGGAATTCCGCTTGGGGGTCTTCCTTCTTCAACCCCCGCAACAGATTTGCTCCGTGGAGGTCGCCCGAAGGTTCGCCTGCAATGAGATAGTAACGCATGATCTATGAGGATTAATCTTCGTCTAAAAGGTCGGGACGCAGGGTTTTGGTGCGTTCGTAGGCTTGTTCGTCCTGCCACTTTTCGATCTCGGCAAAGTTACCCGACAGCAACACATCCGGCACTTTCCAACCGCGAAATTCTGCGGGGCGTGTGTAGATGGGGGGTGCTAAGAGGTTGTCTTGGAACGAGTCGGTCAGTGCCGAAGCCTCATCGCCAATTGCACCGGGGATAAGTCTTACGACCGAATCGGCAATGATGCACGCTGCCAATTCACCACCCGTCAGCACGTAGTCACCAATCGAAATTTCGCGGGTGATGAGGTGTTCACGGATGCGGTGGTCGATGCCCTTGTAGTGACCGCAGAGGATGATGATATTCTCCAAGGTCGACAGTCGATTGGCTTCGTGTTGGTTGTATTGGATGCCGTCGGGCGAGGTGTAGATCACCTCATCGTAGTGACGTTCCGACTGGAGTTTCTCGATGAGTTCGAATACGGGTTCGCACTTCATCACCATGCCCGCCTCGCCTCCAAACGGATAATCGTCCGTTGTCTTGCGTTTGTCGTGAGCATAGTCGTGGAGGTTGTGGATCACAATCTCAGCCAAACCCTTCTCTTGAGCGCGTTTGAGAATTGACTCGCTCAAGGGTGATGTCACCAATTCGGGTACGACGGTAATAATATCTATACGCATTGTCGCTTATTTTGTAGGTCTAAAAATAATATCTTTCTCTTCGCCCTCCTTCAAGGGGATTTCCTTGCCGTGGTGGAGGGTGTAAGCTCGGTAGCCCAACTCCTCGAACAGGTGGCGGATCTTGGGACGATTCTCACCGCCTGTTTCGATTAGCACCGTGGGGTGAAAACGCTCCAAAAGGGTTCGCATCTCGCCCATCACCACGACTTCGTAACCCTCGATGTCGCACTTGATGAAGTCCAACTTCGTGAGCTGTGCGAAGAGCTTACTGCCACGTTTCATCTGGGCGGTGAACTGCACATCGGTCTTTTCTCCCGATTCGTTGACGAAGTTCTGACCCGTGCCGAAATAACCCGTCTCAGGAGCTGAATTGTTGCCCATTGCGATGACTTTTTCCTCCGTTCCCAAGGCATAGGGCATGATCTCGACATTGTGACAGCCCTTCATGTTGAGGCGCAACACCTCGTAGATTTCGGGTACGGGTTCTACGGCATAGAGCTTGCCTTGTGAGCCGATCAAGCGGGAAAGTGTGCGCGAGTAGTAACCCAAATTCGCACCGATGTCGATCGCCGTGTCACCCTCGTGGACTAACTTCTCCAAATGGAAAACATACTCCGTCGCGGGGGCATAACGACCGATGCCGAGGCGTTGGAAGATGAAAAAAACTTTGCTGACGCATCTCAGGTAATTCTTCAGCGAGAGCGTCTTGTAGAGTATCTTATGGATGAATTTCTGCACGATGTTGGGGCTTTAGGCTTTGTAATCGACTTGTTCGTTCAAGACCTCCACCACGAAGGGGTTGTACAGCACCTCGTTGCCGATTGTGGTTTCGGGACCATGACCGGGATAGACTTTTACGGTGTCGCCCAAAGTGATGATTTGCCCCATGATCGACTGCATGATCCACGAATAGTCACCACCCGGAAGATCGGTGCGACCGATGCTCCCCTTGAAGAGGGTGTCGCCCGTCAGGAGAATTTCCGATTGAGGCTCGAAGAGTGCCACATGACCGGGCGTATGACCGGGTGTAGGGATGACTCTCAGAGTCGTTGTGCCGAAGTGTATCTCAGGTGTTGTGTCTAAATCAATGTCTATGGAGGGCATTTCGCCAACCTTGACCCCGAATATCTCTGCCGACATACGGGCATTGTCCAACAAGAACGCATCCTTGTGCGAAAGTGCGAACTTCACGCCATATTTCTCCTTGACGTAAGCCACACCCAACGTGTGGTCGAAATGACCGTGGGTGTTGACCGCCAAGACGGGATGTATGTCGTGTTTGGAGATAAAATTGTCCAATAGCGCGTTTTCCTGCGGGGTCGAATTACCCGCATCGACGATGATTCCCTGTTGGGTTTCGTCCCAGAGGATGTAGGTATTCTCTTGTATTGGATTGAATTCTAAACGAGCGATTTTCATTGTTCTGTGTTCTGTATTAGTGTTTTACACCTCCGAGGCGATAATTTGGTACGGATTCTGCATCACGAATTACAAAGCTCCCTCGCGTGTGTGAATCTTAGAAGTGTATATCATTTGCAAAGATAATGTTTTTTGCGAGAAATTGCCTACCTTTCACCCTCGTTTCGGAGCGAAGATGTCCGAGATGTTAAAATTTAGGAAAATGATGAAGACTCAGTGGTTCAGAAAATATTGGTTTCGATCCTTTGCAGCTCTGTTTGCATGGACGATGTTGGTGAGTTGTTCGCTGTTGAAAGTGGCGGTATCGACGGGTGATCCTCTGCCTAAGGATGAGATGAATACACGTGTGATGACGCGAGGATTCTACTACGACATGGCTGCGGAGGTGTCGCGCACGGCAGATTCGATTGTGGTGGCGACTCGCGATGTGCGTGTGCAGGTGGCTGCCATGCGTTGGACGATTCACTCGACCCGTGCGGGTGTCAATGCCTCGATGCAGGGTAATCCCGATGTTGCGCTTGCCGATTTGTGGATTCTGTGCCACCGCATGAACGATCAGTTTGTGGCGTTGCCCGACTCAGTGTTGTTTGGCGAGTGGACCTACCTTGCTCGCGAAACGGCAACCAATCTCAATCGCCGCATAGCCAAGGTGGCTCGCGATGTACTCCCCTCGGAGAAGTTCTCGCTCATGCAACGATTTGTCGATGGATATGTGGCTGAAAATCCCACGATGGACAACGCCAACGGCACGACAAATACAACCTTGGCATGGATGCAATTCCTGAAGGATGAGGGCGTTGAATCGCAGTATACCACGGGTACGATTGCCGAAGTTTTGGCTGATGTCAACGATCGCCTGAGTGGTCAGACACAGCAGATTTCCAACTCGATTTCGTGGTCGAAAGACATCCTTCAGCTCCAACTTCAGCAGGATAGCATCCGAACCGAATTGGGGGCGCAGTTGGACTCCTTGGAACGCAACTTCAACCGCATGGTTGTGGTGGCGGAGCATCTGCCCGAAATTTCGGATCAAGTCCTCAGCGAGATGACCCGTCAGTTGACCTACTTGATGGAGTCGATGAACGCCTCGGTGGACAATGCTTTTGTGGGTGTCGATCGCCAGCGTTTGGAGATGCAACACTACATCACAGCCGAAAGAGAGGCATTCACCAAGGAGTTGTACCAATCGGCTGACGAAATCCTCCAAACGGCATTGGATAGTGTGCCGGGATTGGTGGGTAAGGTGCTGTTGTATTTGATCCTCGGCTTAGGGGTCTTGATTGGTGTGCCGTTTGGGGTGGGCTTCTGGTTGGGAGGCGTGCGCCAAAGAGCCAAAGATCGCAAAGAAAAATAGATGTTGAGTCTTGGCAGAATACATAGAAATGTGGATTCTGAGTCGCCAAAGATCGCAGTAAAAAAGTATTGACCTATGGAAAAGCTCCCTCGAAAAAGGGGGCTTTTCTTGGTTTCGAGTGTAAAATGTTGGTTTGCGAGGGGTTTAAACTTGTTTTTGCATCTGTCAAACACTATCTTTGCGCCAAAGTTTATGCGTATATGGCAAGAAAGAAAGCGAATTATCCCCTGATCGAGGGACTCGAAATAACCACCTTGGCTGCCGAAGGTAAGGCAATGGGCCGTTGGAATGATGTGGTGGTGTTTGTACCGATGACCGTTCCGGGTGACGTGGTGGATGTGCAGATCCGTTGCAAACGTCGCCGTTTTATGGAGGGTTTTGTGGTGCGTTACGTCAAGAAATCACCCCTGCGTAGCGAACCTTTCTGCGAGCATTTTGGTGTTTGCGGAGGTTGCAAATGGCAGAATCTGCCCTATGAAGAGCAACTGCGATTCAAGACCGAGCAGGTGCGCGATCAGTTGACCCGCATCGGCAAGATCGAACTTCCCGAAATCAATCCTTGTTTGGGGTCGCGTGAGACGCAATTCTACCGCAATAAACTCGAATTTACGTTTGCCGATCGCCGTTGGTTGACCCGCGAGGAGATCGAAGAGAATGCCGATATTGTGGCAGGTCCTGCTTTGGGATTCCACATCCCCGGAATGTTCGACAAGGTGTTGGACATCAATAAATGTTGGTTGCAACCCGAACCCTCGAACTCGATTCGTCAGGAGATCCGCCAATATTGTTTGGAGGTGGGCTATCCGTTCCACAATGCACACACCCATGAGGGTATGATGCGCAACATGATCATCCGCACGGCTTCGACGGGTGAGGTGATGTTGATCGTGGTGTTTGGCGAGGACAATCAAGAGTGGATCACATCGTTGTTGAACCACGTGGCAAAACACTTCCCGCAGATCACCTCGCTGTTCTACATTGTCAATACCAAGCTGAACGACTCGGTGGGCGATTTAGACCCCGTGTTGTTCAAGGGCAAGGATCATATCGTTGAGCAGATGGAGGGTCTGAAATTCAAGGTGGGACCCAAGTCGTTCTACCAGACCAACTCTTTGCAGGCCTATGAGCTGTATAAGGTGGCACGCGAATTTGCCGACCTAAAACCCGAAGACACCCTGTATGACCTCTATACGGGTACGGGAACGATTGCCAACTTCTGCGCAGCACGATGCAAGAAAGTCGTTGGTATTGAGTATGTTCCCGAAGCGATTGCCGATGCAAAGATCAACTCGCAGTGGAACAACATTTCGAATACGTCGTTCTATGCGGGTGATATGAAAGCGGTGTTGGACGATGCGTTTGTGGCTAAGAATGGTCACCCCGATGTGATTATTCTCGACCCGCCGCGTGCTGGTGTCGACGAACCCGTCATCGAGGTGATTCGTCGTGCCGCTCCCGATCGTATAGTTTATGTGAGCTGCAATCCCGCAACGCAGGCACGCGACTTGGCTCTCTTGAATGAGGATTACCGCGTGGTGAAGGTGCAACCTGTCGATATGTTCCCCCACACGCATCATGTCGAGAATGTGGTGAAGCTGGAAAGAAGATAATCGAAAACCGATAAATTGTAGTATCCTCTCCTTCGGGAGGGGATTTTTTTGTGCTGAGGGGTAGCGGTTTTGGGGTGAGAGGGAAAAATAAAACAATGAAAAATACGAAAATCGAAAATTTGGCGTTTATTTTGTAAGAGATTTACGAAAAACCAAGGAATTATGAAACGACTGATTTTAATGGCTGCGGCAGTGTTGATGACCCTGAGCGTGGCAGCTGAGACAACGGAAACTTTTCCGAGTTATATTCAAGTGAACGGACGTGCCGAGAAGGAGGTTGTTCCCAATGAATTTTACTTGATGATCGAGATTTCGGAACGCGATTCGAAGGGCAAGATTTCGGTCGAGAGTCAGCAGAAAGATATGTTGACGGCTTTGAAACGTGTGGGTGTAGATGTGAAGGAACAGCTGACTTTTGCCAATCTGGCGAGCGAATTTTTCAAGAAAAAGAATTCGGTGGCAACGGCTCGCTATCAGCTCAAACTGACCTCTACGGAGCAGTTGGCAAAGTCGTGGAAAGCGTTGAATCAATTAGGCTTTTCGCAGGTGAGCCTTCAGCGCGTGGCGCACAGCGATTTGGAAGCTATGAAGGTTGAGGTGCGCAAGGAGGCGATGCGTAATGCTCGTCAAACAGCCAAGGAGTTGGCTGAGGCTGTGGGACAGTCGATTGGTAAATGCTTTTATGTCTACGATTCGAACAGCAATGTAATTCCGCGCTACTACAACAATATGAAAATGGTAAGAGCTGAGGTGGCTTACGATTCGGAAACTCCCGTGGATGAAGATTCGCAGATGGAGTTCAAAACCATCAAGTTGGAGTACTCCGTGCAGGCTAAATTTATCTTGGAATAGACACCTTCCGCAGAAGGCGATGAGGCAGGCTTCTCGTAAGAGAGGTCTGCTTTTTTTTGTGAGAGTTGGCAGTGATGTGTCTCTTAGGGAGTGTCTACTGAGGAGTGCTGTGTGGTGAAGCCCGCAGTCTGCGCTAAATCTCCTGATCGACTCTCTTTGCGGGGCGACTCCTCAAAAAAAAATGGCTGTTCGGAAAATTTCCAAAACTGATCGAATATTCTTAGAATAAGGCGAAAAGGTTGAAAATCTCGATCGAGGTGAGATGAAAATATCGAAAAAAACCGATTCTCAGCGCGTTATTATATCAAAAAAACACTATCTTTGTAATTCACCCCTGAGAAAAAGGAGTTATGGAAAAGCAATTAAGTATCAATTACGAACACTACGCCCACTTGGATGAAATTCCAGAGGAGGATCGCGCAGTGGTTGCCGCCGCACGTGAAGCAACTTCACATGCCCATGCACCCTATTCAAATTTTCACGTTGGCGCAGCGGCACGCCTCAAGAGTGGAAAGATTATGTCGGGAAGTAATTTCGAAAGTGAAGTCTATCCCGCAGGTTTGTGTGCTGAGCGATCGTTGCTCTTTTATCTGCAATCGAACTTTGCCGATGATCCTGTGGAGGTGTTGGCGATTGCTTCAGAACCCGCTGAAAGAGAGTGTTATCCTTGTGGTCAGTGCCGTCAGGTGTTGGTCGATGTCGAGCGCCGTCAGGGTAGCCCGATGAGGGTGATTATGTGTAGTCGAGACACGGCTACGGCTGTCAATTCGGCATCGGTTCTTCTGCCGTTTACGTTTATTTTGTAAAACTTCTGTTTGATGTTTGCACCCGAAGATATACTCTATGAGGACAATCACCTTTTGGTGGTGAATAAACACTCAGGTGATCTGGTTCAACCCGACCCGTCGGGCAGTTCTGCATTGGAAGATCAGATCAAAGCATTTATCAAACAACGCGACAATAAGCCGGGGGCTGTTTTCCTTGGCGTGGTACACCGTATTGATCGTCCGGTGAGTGGCGTTGTGCTTTTTGCCAAGACTTCCAAGGCGTTGACCCGTCTGAATGAGATGATCCGCGAGGGGCGTATCCACAAAGTTTATTGGGCATTGACTGAGGCTGCACCTCAGACGGAGGTAGGCACATTGACCCACTATATTTGGCGCGATTCGAAAGCCAATCGTTCGCGAGCTTATGACTCCCCGAAGGGCGATGCTAAGTTGGCAAAGCTGAATTATAAGGTGATCGGTGCTTCGGTGCGCTACACGTTGTTGGAGGTGGAGCTTTTGACGGGACGTCATCATCAGATTCGCGCTCAGTTGTCGAAAATCGGATGTCCGATTCGTGGCGATCTGAAATATGGAGCGAAGCGGTCGAATCCCAATGGGGGAATTTCGTTGCATTCGCGCCGTGTGGAATTTGAGCATCCCGTGCGCAAAGAACCCATCACGGTGACTGCACCCGTACCCAAGGGCGATAATTTGTGGGAGACGTTCAAGAATTTTTAGGCAATGCGTGTATTGGTTCAGAGAGTGAAACGCGCTTCGGTGACGATTGCCGAGGAGCGTGTGGCTGAAATTGGTCACGGATTGTTGGTGCTGTTGGGTGTCGGAGGCGACGATGGCGAAGAGGATATTGAGTATTTGGCAGGCAAATTAACCCGTCTGCGGATTTTCGATGATGAGGCAGGAGTGATGAATTTGGATGTCAATCAGGTCGCTGGCGAGGTGTTGGTCGTGAGTCAGTTTACGTTGATGGCTGCCACCCGCAAGGGCAACCGTCCTTCGTATATCAAGGCGGCACCCGAAGCAATCTCGAAACCGCTCTATGAGCAGTTTACTCGTCGGGTCGAGGAACTCATCGGCAAGAAAGTCTCCACGGGAGAATTTGGCGCAGATATGCAGGTCGAACTGATCAACGATGGACCAGTGACGATTTGGATGGATTCGAAAAATAAAGAATAAAGGGAATCTTCTTTCGGGGGATTCTTGAAGATATAAAAATAATTACAAAATAGGTAAAATTAAAAGAATGAGAAAATTTATTGTCATGTGTGCTTTTGCACTTGTTGCAGCCTTTGTGGGTTGTAGCGAGGACAAGGGCATCGCGGATGCAAGTTGGTTCGAGCCAGTTGAATCGGGCAAGGTGAGCATTACCTCTATTGAGGTGAAGTGTGCAACCAACTTTGGCGAGGGTGTCTTGACAGCAGAGAATGCTGGTTTTAGATACGCTCCCGTAGAGTCGACACGTAGCGTAGAACGCCAATGGGTCGATGTGGAGAACTGTAAGGTTGAGGGCAATGTGATCAGCGCCCGTATCTCAGGTCTGGAGCCGAATACTTCGTATGAAGTACAGGCTTATATGTTGATGGGTTCTTCGCGTATGTATGGCGAGGTATTTGTCGTTAAGACAGAGGAGTTGGCTGAGGGTCAGTCGCTGTTGGAGGTTGTTTCCGATTTGACGATTGAGGCTTCGGGTGACGAGGCAAGCTATCAGATCGAGTATAAGTTGTACAACCCGCAGGAGGGCGCTCAGGTAGAGGCTTCGTCCAATGCGGAGTGGATGACGGATTTCGATGTTGCTACTGAGGGTGTCGTTGCTTTCAAGGTTGCAGCCAACGAGTCAGAGGCTCGTGAGGGCAAGGTGGTGCTGAAATATGCCAACGCTGAGGCACGCACAGTGACCGTAAAACAGGAGGCTGGTAAACCGAAACCTGAACCCGTAGGAGCTATCGTCTATGGTAATAACTTCGATAAGGAGACGGTTGAGAAGGGTTCGAAAGGCTGGCCTTACTTGGATCAGACGGAGGCTTGGAAAAATGCCGTAGGTTCGGGTATTGCAACCGTCAGCTATGAGTCGAAGAGTGCTTCGGTACGTACTTCGGGCAAATTGAGCGGTGGTTATGAAGGTGCTTCGGGCAACAACAAGATCTTCTTTGGCTCACTGCCCGCAGAGTTTGTCGTGAAGACCATTACACTGCCTGAGGGTAAGCGCAATTTCCGCTTGACATTCGGTGGTAACTACTATAAATTTGACGATAAGGACAACACGTTCTATACGGATAAGTTCCACGTACAGTTGGGCAATGGCGCAGGTTGGTCGCAGGATGTAACCTATACGCTCATTGGAGGTAATGCAACTGCTGATCCTTTCTGGAGTCAGTTTGCTGCTGATTTCACACTGCCTGAAGGCACCAAAACGCTGTCGATCAAATTGACGGCTGACGTTGCTTCGAGCTATGCTTTTGACGACTTGGTATTGTCGGAAGGCAAGGGCGGTCAAGAGGTGAAATTCGACGGAACGGTAAATCCCGATCCCGAACCTCAGCCTCAGCCGGGTGAGGGTATGACTATCGCTGAAGTGATTAAGTCGACTCCCGCAACAGATGAGAGTACCGAGGTATTCACGACTCAGGGTCAGGTGATCGCTGTCAATGCACGCAGCTTCTTGATGAAGGATGCTACGGGAACGATCTTGGTATATTGCGGTTGGAACAACGACACGAAACAGCCCGTTGTTTCCTATGCAGCTAAGGTGGGTCAGAACGTGAAGGTGACGGGTACGACCAAGCGTTTTTCGGGCTTGGCTCAGTTTGCCGAGACTCAGTTGACGATCGAGAAGGTGTCGGACGGTCAGTTCACACAGCCTACACCCGTGAAGTTCAAGGGTGCAGACTTCGATAGCTATAAGGCGGCTGCCGAGGGAGGCAATCCCGAAATCAAATACGTAGAGTATACGGGTAAATTGACCATCAGCGGTTTCTATTACAACATCGCTGTTGAGGGTACTTCGTTGGAGGGTTCGTTGGCATATCCTATGGAGGGATTTGTCGACAAGGCACTCAATGGTCAGCGCGTGACTGTCTATGGTTACACGATGGGTATGACCAACAAGGGCAAGATGATCAGCACGATGACCGTGTCGGTCGTAAAGGAGGGCGAAACTCCCACCCCCGATCCTCAGCCAGAGCCTTCGGGAGACTACATCTACCACAACGACTTCGATAAGGTAGAGGTGTCGAAGGGTTCGAAAGGCTGGCCCTATTTGGATCAGACGGACGACTGGCGTAACGAGAAGGGTTCGGGTATCGCTCAGGTATCCTACGAGTCGAAGGGCGTGTCGGTACGTACTTCGGGTAAGTTGAGCGGTGGCTACGATGGTGCATCGGGCAAGAATAAACTCTTCTTCGGTACTGCTCCGATTGAGTTTACGATCCGCACGATTATGTTGCCCTCAGGCAAACGTAACTTCAGATTGACTTTTGGCGGTAACTACTTCAATTACAGCGCTAAAGATAATAACTTCGATCCCGCTAAGTTCCACGTACAGTTGGGCAACAACACGGGTAATTGGTCGGGTAACATCACCTATAAGAAGATCGGTGGCGATTCGTCGGTAGATCCTTATTGGGTGCAGTTTGCGGCTGATTTCACCCTGCCCGCAGGTACTACGAAGTTATCGATCCGCATGACTCCTACGGAGGCTTCGAACTTCTCGTTGGATGACGTTGTCCTCACAGAGGGTCAAGGTGGTCAGGAGATCAAGTTCGACGGCTCGGAAGGCGGTGGCAATGAAGGCGGTGGCGGTAACGAAGGTGGCGGTGATCCCGATCCTCTGCCCGACGTTGATTCGAACACCCCCTACAAAGGCTGGCCTGAGTTGGTCAACGAGGAGAATGACAAGAAGAATAGCGAGTATTTCTATGCTTATCACCTCTGCCCCGACTTCTACACTAAGAACGGTGCTAATGCACGTAACTTGTCGGTCTGCTACTCGAAGTCGAAGGCTTGCCCCGTATGGGTTGCGGCTCCTCTGCACGATTGCTATGTAGGTGGTGCAAACCGTACGAATGCCTATGCTCCCGACCCCAAGATTCCGAGTCATGTTCGTCAGGTGGAGAAACGTGAGGGTTACACACGTGGTCACATGTTGGGTTCTGCCGAGCGTACTATTTCGACGGCTGTCAACAAGCAGGTATTCTACTTGACCAACATCGGTCCACAGCGTCAGACCTACTTCAACACAGGTGGCGGTCAGTGGAACACAGCCGAGGATTGGGTTGAGAAGATATGGAAAGGTACTCGCGATACGTTGTATCAGGTGGTAGGTTGCTACTGGGAGAATGAGAATACCCACTCTTCGGGTACTACGATCCCGACCCACTACTACATCGTATTGTTGAAGTCGAAGGTGAAGGGCAAGAGTGTGATGCAGTGTTCGGCTAACGAGTTGCAGACGATCGCTTTGTTCATCCGCCACAAGACTTACAGCAAGAACGAGGTGGTGAAACCCAGCGGATTCGTTTCGAGTGGTATCGCCAAGTCGGTTGACGAAATCGAGCGTTTGACGGGTCACCGATTCTTCACAAATGTGCCGAATGCCGCTGCTGCTAAGAAGTCTTACAACCGTAGCGAGTGGGGCTTGTAGTGGCTGAGAAAATATTCCCTTGGGGCGATACGCGACGTTTTAACTCCTATTCGGGTTATTTCCGCCGCACTTTCGGGAGACGGGTGCAGAAGCTCTCGGTCGATGCCGGATTTAGTTGTCCCAATCGAGATGGTACTATATCTACTGGGGGGTGTACGTTCTGTAACAACGGAGCGTTCACCCCTTCGTATTGTACCCCCTCGAAGTCGATCCGCCAACAGATCGAGGAGGGGCAGGAATTTCACCGCAATCGCTATCGCGGTGCGGGAGAGTATTTGGTCTATTTCCAAGCGTTTACCAATACGTTTGCACCCTTGAAAGAGTTGAAACCGCTGTATGAGGAGGCTTTGGCTTGTCCCGGAGTGAAGGGCTTGGTGGTGGGAACGCGTCCCGACTGTGTGGATGAGGAGAAGTTGGATTATTTTGCCGAATTGGCTCAGGATCGCTATGTGGCTGTGGAGTATGGCATCGAATCGACACGCGACGAAACGCTGAGAAGGGTCAATCGAGGTCACGATTTCCGATGCGCCCAGCGAGCCGTGGAGATGACTTTGGAGAGGGGGTTGCATTGTGGCGCACACTTTATTTTGGGACTGCCGGGCGAGACGGACGAAATGCTGATCGAACAGACGAAACTGATCAACGACTTGAAGCTGACGACCATCAAATTCCATCAGTTACAGATTTTTCGCAACACGATGATGGCTACGGACTACGATCTTCATCCCGAAGCCTTTCGTTTTTGGACTTTGGAGGAGTATATAGATTTGTTTGTCGAAATCCTGCGTAGATTGCGTCCCGATATGGTTGTGGAGCGTTTTGCCTCGGAGGCACCGCCTCGTTACCACTATGGTCCAAACTGGGGTTTGGTGCGTAATGAACGATTGTTGTCTATGTTGGAAAAAAGATTGAGCGAATTGGATGTATATCAAGGCGAAATTTTTATAACTTTGTAATATTAAATACAAAAACTCGCTCTGCTATGAAAATGTTGACATGGGAGAACGTATTCAAAGCGATCAAGGAATATAGCTTGATGACCTTTGGTATGTTGTTGTACTCGTTTGGATGGATCGGCTGTATCCTGCCTGTGGATGGTACAGGCGGAGGTGCCGCAGGTTTGTCATTGGTACTCTGTAAACTGACCGAAATGATTGGTGCTCAATTTGGTGTCGAGATCTCTATCCAAATCGGTACGATGGTGTTCTTGATCAATGCCATCCTGCTGTTGTTTGCAGGTTTTATTGTAGGATGGAATTTTGGTGTCAAGACCATTTATAGTGTGCTGGTGATTTCGGTGGGTATGAATGTGTGGGAGGAGTTGTTGCCTGCGGGTAACTTCCTGCAACTCGATCCGCTGATCGCCTTGATTCTTGGTGGTATCATGGCTGGTATTGGTATTGCTATTTGCTTCATGCAAGGCGGCTCTACGGGCGGTACCGATATTGTGGCGATGATCATCAATAAATACCACACGGTGGCGTATGGCAAAATCCTGATCTATTCGGATGCTGTGATCATCGGTTCATCGTTGTTGGTGGGCTATCACTTCACGACGGTCATCTATGGTTATATTATGACGGTTGTTGTGGGCTACACGGTCGATATGATCATGGCAGGAAACCAGCAGTCGAGTCAGTTGATGATCATCACCCACGATTACGAAAAGATGGCAAACAGCGTCACTCAATACATCCATCGTGGCGTGACTCTCATTGATTCGCAGGGTTGGTACTCGAAAGAGGAGTCGAAGATCGTAATGGTCGTATGTCGTAAGCGCGAGATGACGATGCTGTTGCGATACATCAAGACGATTGACCCCGATGCTTTCATCACGGTCGGTTCGGTCATGGGTGTCTATGGTAAGGGCTTCGAACAACTCAACAAAATCTAAAAAATCAATACTCGATACCCCTATGTATAAAGGTGTATCACGGTAAATCATTTGACGACTGCGACCTTTATGCCAAAGGGCGCAGTTGTCGTATAGGGCGTTCCCGCGAGGGGCATCCTTAAGGGTGCAAATTCTCGTGGGTGCGAATCCATGTGTGAAGAATTCCTTGGAGGGGGATCTCTTGTGGGAAGAATCTCTTGGAGGACGGACGCTTGTAAAACTCAAAACGATGTCACATTTTGCCGACATATTGCTACCTTTGGCTCAACCCGCCTACACGTATGCCATTCCCGATGGAATGACGGTCGTGGAGGGGCAGGCTGTGGCTGTGCAGTTTGGTGCTAAGGGCTTCTACACGGGCATTGTGTGGCGGGTGCATGACGAGCGTCCCAATTTCAAGCGCATCAAGGCGATTCATCACCTGCTGTTCGACTTTCCGCTGTTGACACACTCTCAAATGAGATTCTGGGAGTGGATGTCGACCTACTACATGACTTCGTTGGGCGAGGTGATGCGTGCTGCACTGCCCACGCTGATGAAGCCGTCGGGCAAGACCGAGGAGGAGTTTTCGAAAGACGAATTCCGACCGCGAACCGAAACATACGTGATTCCGAACGAGGAGTTGTGGGATGAGGAGCGTCAGAATGAGGTATTTGAGAAGCTGATGCGTAGAGCGCCTCGCCAATATGAGGCTCTGTTGGAGATCTTGTCGCCCGACACTGAGGGGCGCACCTCTCAAGGAGCTATTCCGCGGCGATTGTTGCGGGCTGAACTGCCTGCACTGCACGCCTTGGAAAGGAAGGGTTATATCCGTCGTGAGGAGTGGGAGCGATCCGTGGAAAAGGGAGCGACACACTTCTTACTGCCCGAATTGTCGGAGGCACAAGAGCGTGCTTTGGAGGCGATTCGGGAGTCGTTTGCGGGGGGCAAAACCGCTACGTTGCTCCAAGGTGTGACGGGTTCGGGCAAGACGGAGATCTACATCCATCTGATCGCCGAGGTGTTGCGTAGGGGCGGGGATGTGTTGCTTTTAGTCCCCGAAATCGCGATTACGGCTCAGTTGATCGAGCGTATGGAGCGTATTTTTGGCAGTCGCGTGACCCCCTATCATTCGAAATTAACCAACCACCGTCGCACGGAAACCTATCTGAGATTGTGTCGTGGTGAGGGTGGCGAATTTGTGGTGGGGGCGCGGTCAGCATTGTTCCTGCCGATGAATCATCTGCAATTAATAATTGTCGATGAGGAGCATGACACGGGTTACAAGCAGAGTGAACCTTCGCCTCGTTATCATGCGCGAGACTGCTCGGTGGTATTGTCGCAAATCGTGGGCGGACACACCCTTTTGGGAAGTGCTACACCCTCTTTGGAGACGTGGCTCAATGCCCACAGCGGGAAGTATGGATTAGCCGAATTGGGTGAGCGATATGGCGAGGGGGTACTGCCTCAAATTGTGGTGTCGGATACCCTAAGAGCGGTCAAAAGAGGCGAACGTAAGGCTCATTTCAATAAGTTGCTGTTGGACAAAATCGAGGAGACTTTGGCGCGAGGCGAGCAGGTCATGCTGTTCCAAAATCGCAGAGGATTTTCGCCCTATGTCGAGTGTTCGGATTGCGGTTGGACGGCTCGTTGTCCGCATTGCAACGTGACGCTCACTTATCATAAAGCCGATGAAGTGTTGGTGTGTCATTATTGTGGCTATACAACCTCTACACCGAGACGTTGCCCTGCGTGTAAAGTTGCTGATATTCAGCCGATGGGCTTCGGTACAGAGAAGGTAGAACAGGAGATTGCGGCATTGTTTCCCGAAGCGCGAGTCGGTCGTTTGGATCGCGATAAAGCCACTTCGGTGAAGGCTTTTCAGGAGGTGTTGACCGCCTTCGCACAACATGAAATCGACATTTTGGTCGGCACGCAGATGATCACCAAGGGATTCGATTTCGAGGGGGTGGAATTGGTCGGAATTCTGAATGCCGACAACCTCTTGCATAACCCCGATTTTCGGGCGGGTGAACGCGCCTTCCAGATGATGCAACAAGTTGCAGGTCGTGCAGGTCGTCGGTCGAATCGCGGAGAGGTTGTTATCCAGACTTCCGAACCCGCACATCCGATTATTCGCCAAGTCGTGACGGACGATTTTGAGGGTATGGCGCGACAGCAACTCGCTGAACGAGAGGCGTTTTTCTATCCTCCCTACGCCCGTCTTACATCGCTTACGCTGAGGCATCGCGATCCCGTGTTGTTGCGCCGTGCAGCGGGTGAGTTGGCTGCCAATTTGCGTCAGCGATTTGGTCGCCGCATCTTAGGTCCGATGCCCCCTCCTGTCGATCGTATTCGCGGGGAGTATCTGGTGGGCATTCTGCTGAAAGTCGAACATGGTGCTTCATCGGCACGCGCTCGCGAAATTCTGTGGGAGGAGTTGGGCAAGTGGCAGACGAATCCCGATTTTAAATCCATCAAAGTCATTCCTGATGTCGACCCGCAATAAAATTTTTTCTTCGATCATTGATGCCCTGCGAAATGTCGCCTCGCTCTTCTGGGTGAAGCGTTGTCGGGTGTGTCACGAGGCTCTGTTGGAGGGCGAAGAGGAGGTGTGTACGTTGTGCCGTGCGGTCGCTCCCTTGACGGGCTATTGGGCTGAGGCTGATAATCCCGTGTTGGAGAAATGTCGCAACTTCGAACCCATACATCGTGCCTCGGCAATGCTGTTTTTCGTCCACAAAAGCGGGTGGCGAGACCTGATTCACGGATTCAAATATCGTGGGGCGTGGCACTCGGCGGTGATGATGGGTCGATGGTATGGAAGATTGTTGAAACAGAGCGGTTTATATGATGATGTAGATTGTGTCGTTCCCCTGCCGCTGCATCCGTGGAAGCGGTGTTTGAGGGGCTATAATCAGTCGGAATATATCGCTGAGGGAATTGCTCAGGAATTGGGCGTAGAGGTCGATCGAAGGAGTGTCTCGCGCCATCGTTACACATCGAGTCAAGCTCGCAAATCGAGACGCGAGCGTGCGGGCAATGTCGAGGGTGCATTTGTGGTGCGTCATCCCGAATGTTTGGCGGGGTGTCATGTGCTGTTGGTCGATGATGTGATGACCACGGGTAGCACCTTGATGGCGTGTGCGGGTGAGATGCTCGCAAGGATCGAAGGGGTGAAGATCAGCATCGCGGCTTTGGCGGTGTCGCGTCACGAATTGGGATTGAAAGAGTAGTCGCAATTCGATTTCGGGGAATCTTTGTGTGGAGGTAAACACCCGAAAAAATGTAAAAAACGGAAACCTCCGAAGAGCTAATCGGCTCATTTTAAATTCCAAAATCGGGCATCACTAAAACAAAGTTTTAGAAAAATGGAGCTTAAGCCTCCAAGCGTGGGGTGTATTTCATCGGTGGACGCTTTGAAAATTGACGACGAATCGTTAATTTTGAACTTTGAAATAATCCGATTGAAATGGCGAAAAATTATACCCCCTCCTCCCGCAATCGGGAGGCGTATGAAGCAATGACCGAAACCACGGGCAATGTACCCCCTCAGGCGGTCGAACTTGAAGAGGCTGTCTTGGGCGCGTTGATGCTCGAAAAAGATAGTGTCATTGCGGTGCAGGAGTTTCTGACTCCCGAATCGTTCTACACCGAGGAACACCGAATCATCTACAAGGCGATCGAAGAGTTGTCGATGGAGTTGAAACCCATCGACCTGTTCACCGTGACCGAACGTCTGAAAGGCAAGAAGGAGTTGAAAAAGGTGGGTGGTGCCGCTTATTTGGCTCAGCTGACCCAGAAGGTGGGATCGGCTGCCAATGTGGAGTTTCACGCCAAGATCATCGCGCAGAAGTATGTTCAGCGTGAATTGATCCGTTCGGCAACGGAGATTCAACGGCGTTCGTATGATGAGTCTACCGATGTGACCGAACTAATCGGATATGCCGAGGGCGAGATCTTCAAGGTGTCGGAGGGACACGTCAAACGTTCGGTGCAGGCTTCGAAGGATATTTTGGCGAAAGCCTTGGCGCAGATCGAGGAGGCATCGAAAAACACAAGCTCTTACAGCGGTGTGCAGTCGGGTTTCACGTCAATCGACCGTGTGACGTTGGGTTGGCAACTGTCGGACTTGATCATCATTGCGGCACGTCCGTCAATGGGTAAAACCGCCTTTGTGTTGACCATGGCACGCAATATGGCGGTGGAGTATGAGCAGGGTGTGGCGTTTTTCTCGTTGGAGATGTCCGCTGTGCAGTTGATGATGCGTTTGATCATTGCTGAAACGGGTCTGTCGGGTAACGATGTCAAGTCGGGACGTTTGACCCCCGATCAGTGGCAACATTTGGAGTCGGCTACCAAACCTTTGGGCAACGCTCCGCTGTTCATCGACGATACGCCTGCGCTGTCGGTATTCGAATTCCGTTCGAAGGCTCGCCGTCTGAAAATCCACAACGACATCAAGATCATCATCATCGACTACTTGCAGTTGATGACCGGTAATCAGGATTCGAAGGGTAACCGTGAGCAGGAGGTGGCATTTATTTCGCGTACCTTGAAAGCGATTGCCAAGGAGTTGGATGTGCCGATCATCGCCCTGTCGCAGTTGAGTCGTGCTGCCGAGATGCGTGGTGGTTCGAAACGTCCGCAGTTGTCTGACCTTCGTGAGTCGGGTGCCATCGAGCAGGATGCCGATATTGTGGCATTCATCCACCGTCCCGAATACTACGGCATCACGCAGGACGAAAATGGTATTTCTACGGAGGGTTTGGCGGAGATCATCATCGCTAAACACCGTAACGGTGCAGTGACGGATGTCAACCTGCGCTTCTTGAAGGATCAGGCTCGATTTGTCGATATGGACGACTCGATGCTGCCCCCGCAACAAGCCTCGGATGTACAGCAGGCTTACGATGAATACACCAGCTCGGCTATGGGCGGAGCAGCGGGTAGTGGCGATGCCTTGGGAGGTATGTCAGGAGGTGCTTTGGGTAGCATGGCAGGTGGAGGCGACTTCGATTTGGGTGCCTCGAAGAACTTGTCGGACGAAGCTCCGTTTTAAAAAATCAGCGTTATGTTTGTAGCTATCTTTTCGGGAGCAATCGTTGGTATTGATGCAGTGACGGTGACCGTTGAGGTCAATATCACAGGTGGCGGATTGGGTCTTTACTTAGTCGGCTTGCCCGATAATGCCGTGAAGGAGAGCGAACAAAGAATCCGCTCGGCATTTGATAATTCGGGCGAGAAGATGTCGGGTCGCAAAATCGTGGTCAATTTGGCTCCTGCCGACCTCAGAAAAGAGGGTGCAGGATTCGATTTGCCGATTGCTATTGGCATCTTGGCTGCGATGGAACGTGTCGACAAAGGATTGTTGGAGGAGTCGATGTTGGTGGGCGAGCTGTCGTTGGATGGTTCGCTGAGGGGCGTGAGAGGCGTGTTGCCTTTGGCGGTGAGAGCGCGTGAAATGGGTTTGAAACGTGTGATTGTCCCCGTGGAAAATGTGGCTGAGGCGGCGGTGGTCGATGGTGTGGAGGTCATTGGCGTGGAGTCTTTGAAGCAGACGATCGACTTCCTGAATGGAGAGTTGGAACTCACGGTCGCACACCCCAAGGAGGTGGTCGTGGAGGAGGAAAAACTCTATGCTGAGGATTTTTCGGATGTGAAAGGTCAACCTTTTGTCAAGCGAGCTATGGAAATTGCTGCGGCAGGAGGTCACAATATTCTGCTCATCGGTTCGCCCGGTTCGGGTAAGACGATGTTGGCACGACGTTTGCCGACAATTCTCCCTCCGCTGTTGAGAGAGGAGGCGTTGGAAACGACCAAAATACACTCCGTGGCAGGGAAAACGGGGGTGAAGGGCGGTTTGATGACGCAACGTCCGTTCCGTGCGCCCCATCATCTGGCTTCGCAGGTGGCTGTCGTTGGTGGCGGTCAATCGCCCATGCCGGGTGAGGTGTCGTTGGCTCACAATGGAGTGCTGTTTTTGGATGAGCTGCCCGAATTTGGACGAAGTGTGTTGGAGGTGTTGCGCCAACCGTTGGAGGATAAGAAAATCACGGTGTCGAGAGCCAGATATACGGTCGAATATCCCGCAAACTTTATGTTGGTGGCGGCGATGAATCCATGTCCATGTGGCTACTACAACCATCCGTCGAAAAAATGTAGCTGTACACCAAGTGCCGTGCAACGTTATATGAGCCGCATTTCGGGTCCCTTGATGGATCGTATCGACCTTCATGTGCAGGTGATTCCTGTCGAGGCTTCGGCACTGACGAATCCCAAACCCGAAGAGAAGAGCGCGGAGGTGAGAAAACGTGTGGTGGCTGCTCGCAAGATTCAAGAGCAACGATTCCGTGATGTGGAGGGCGTGCATACCAATGCCATGATGAATGCTCCCCTGTTGCGCAAATATTGTCGGTTGGATGAGGCTTCGAGTCGGTTGTTGGAGCAGGCTATGGAGCGATTGTCTCTTTCGGCACGTGCCTATGACCGCATCTTGAAGGTCGCTCGCACGATTGCCGATTTGGCGGGTCGCCAAGAGATCGTGGCAACCGACATTGCCGAGGCGATCAACTACCGATCCTTAGATCGTGGCTCGTGGGGCGAATAATCTGCGGGCGGGCTGAGTGAGATGGCGTTGCGAAGAGAGGTGGCGCGGGCAATGGTGTTGAGAAGAGAGGTGGCGCGGATGATGGCGTTGCTGAGTGAGCGGTTGCGGGGTTGCGAAGAGATGGTCGGTATTGGATGGTGTGGATAGGCAGATCAAGTGAAATAGAAAAACATAGAATAGAAAAGATATGAAAAAAGTGATTGTTTCGGGCGGAGGTACGGGAGGACATATCTATCCTGCTGTGGCTGTTGCCGAGGCGTTGAAACAGCGATTTGGCGAGGAGGTCGACATTCTCTTTGTGGGTGCTGAGGGCAAGATGGAGATGGAGAAAGTCCCCGCGTTGGGTTACAAGATCGTGGGCTTGCCGATCGCAGGTCTGCAAAGACGCTTGGAATGGCGCAATCTGTTGGTGCCGTTCAAGGTGGTGAAGAGCATACTGAAGGCTCGCAAAACCATCCGCGAATTTCGAGCAGATGTAGCTGTGGGGTTTGGTGGCTATGCCAGCGCACCTGTGCTGTGGACGGCTCAGAAAATGGGCGTGCCGACAGTCATTCAAGAGCAAAATTCGTATGCAGGTGTCACCAATAAAATCTTGGCGAAGGGTGCTAAACGCATCTGCGTCGCTTACGAAAATATGGAGCGATTCTTCCCCAAAGATAAAATCGTGATGACGGGTAATCCCCTGAGAGGTCATTTCTCGAAGGCGGGTGCTGATCGTCAGGAGGCGTTGAAGTTCTATGGACTGAACGATCGGATGCCCGTGGTATTGGTCGTGGGCGGATCGTTGGGTACTCGCTCGCTGAACGAGATGATGAAGGCGTGGATCTTGCGCACGGAGGGTAAGGCTCCGGTGCAGGTCATTTGGCAGACGGGTAAGTACTATGAACGGGAAATGCAGGCTTTCTTGGCGGCTCATCCCGCAGAACACGTATGGCAGGGTGCATTCATCGAGCGCATGGACTATGCTTATGCTGCGGCTGATGTTGTGCTTTCGCGCAGTGGTGCGGGTACGGTGTCGGAGCTGTGCTTGGTGGCAAAACCCGTGGTGTTTGTGCCTTCGCCCAACGTTGCGGAGGATCACCAAACCAAAAATGCACAAGCTCTGGTGGATAAGGGTGCTGCATGGTTGGTTAAGGATAAGGATGCCAAAGAGCAGGCGATGGAGCGTGCCATAGAATTGGCGCAGAACACAGCGAAAATGGAGGAAATGAGTCGCAATATCGAAAAATTGGCGCGTCCCCATGCAGCCGAAGATATTGTCGATGAGATTGTTAAGGTATTGAAAAAATAGGGTATGGAACCGAAAAATATATATTTCTTGGGTATTGGCGGCATCGGCATGAGTGCCTTGGCTCGCTATTTTTTGCATGAGGGGCGACGTGTGGCAGGTTATGACCGCACACGCACTCCGTTGACAGCTCGTTTGGAAGAGGAGGGTGCTGAAATTCACTATGAAGATTCGGTGGATCTGATCCCGAAAGAGATGCTTCAACCCGATGAGACGATGGTCGTATTTACACCCGCTGTACCGCAGGATCATACGGAATTTTGCTACTTCCGCGAGCATGGTTTTCAGATCGAGAAACGCTCGCAGATGTTGGGTCACCTGTCGCAGGGCAAATACGTGATGGCGGTGGCAGGTACGCATGGCAAAACCTCGACTACCACGTTGGTCGCATGGTTGAATCGTGCTTTGACTGAGGGCGGTTCGGCTTTCTTGGGGGGCATCTCGAAGAATTTCGATAGCAACTTGGTCTTGGGTGAGGGCAAACGTTTGGCTGTTGAGGCTGACGAATTCGACCGCTCGTTCCTCAGACTCTATCCCGATGTGGCGGTGATCACCTCGGCTGATGCCGATCACTTGGATATTTATGGCACGCATGAGGCTGTGAAAGAGGCTTTTGCTCAATTTGCAGGTCAGATAAAAGAGGGCGGTGCGCTGATCCTAAAGCAGGGCGTGGAGTTGGATATTCACAATGAGGGGATGACTACATATCGCTATTCGTATGACGTGCCGTGCGATTTCTACGCCAAGAATGTGACCTTGTTGGAGGGCGGTCACTATCGCTACGATGTGGTGACTCCCGATCGCGTGATTGAGGGTTGCACGTTGGGCATCCCCGGTTGGGTGAATATCGAAAATTCGGTGGCGGCTGTGGCTTCGGTGTGGTGCGCTGCTAAGGCGGAGGGCGTGGAACTGAACGAGAAGCGTCTGAAAGAGGCAATGGCTTCGTTTTCGGGCGTGAAACGTCGTTTCGAATTCTGGGTCAACACCCCCAAACAGGTCTATATGGATGACTATGCCCACCATCCGAGAGAGTTGGCGGCAACCTTGACTTCGGTGCGCAAGATGTTCCCCGGACGCAGAATCACGGCTGTCTTCCAGCCTCACCTCTACACCCGCACAAGAGACCTCTATCGGGAGTTTGCCGAGGCGTTGTCGTTGGCGGATGAGACGGTGTTGTTGCCGATCTATCCCGCTCGCGAAGAGCCTATTGAGGGCATTCGTACCGAAATTATTGCCCAGCGGATCACGGTGCCGTGTCGCATCGTAGAACGCGAAAAATTGGCAGATACCCTCTACGAAATGAACACCGATGTGGTGGTGACATTCGGTGCGGGTAATATTGATGCCTATTGTCAGGCGGTTGCCGATAAATTGAAGCTCAAAGCGTAGCGGAAATAGGGCGCAGGACGGTCTTTGAAGGGCGGAGTGTGCCGATCAAGTTTTTTGAGGAAGAGTTTGATTGAGAAACTGAAATATCTGTTTTTTACCCTGTTGTGGGTCGGTGTAGCAGCGTATATTGGTTATGCGCTGTCGCTTTCGCGTGTACACGACAAGGGGCGGAAAATCACCAAATTGGAGATCGAAGTGGCGGACAGTACCTCGCGAGGCTATTTGGTGACCTCGCAAGGGGTGCGCAAATGGATCAAAGAGGGCGATCGGAAGTTGGTCGGACATGAGGTGCAGAGCGTCAATTTGGTCGACATCGAACGCGTGATTGGCGAAAACGGATTCATCGAACGCGTAGCTGCCTATGTGAATTACAGCGGCGTGTTGCGGGTCGAAATCTCTCAGCGAAAACCATTCCTGAGGTTGATGACCGATGGTCAGAATTCGTACATCACCAAGGAGGGTTATGTTTTTTCGGTGCCGTCACGGTCATCGGTCTATGTGCCAGTGGTGACAGGCCCTTATGTCGTGCCTTTTGCTCAAGGGTATACGGGGCTACTTAGGGATGAGATTGATCGGCGGATACAGCTCCACGAAGACGAGATCGAAAAGTTGGAGCGGGAGAAGCATCCGTTCTACCTGCGCGAAATTAGCAATGAACAGCGCAAAGAAGAGTTGCGCAAAGACCGCGTAAGAAGGGAGTGGTGGCGTTTGGAATCGGCTGAAAATTTCAGCAAACGAGTCGTGGAGAAGCGTCAGGAAAAAGCCGCACTCAGGAATCGCTATCGTTACGAGGAGATTTTGATTCGTCAGGGAATCGACCGCCTCACACAAGCACAAGACAACGAGCGCAATGAGCAAAAAAAATTGGAGAAAAACTACCAAGATTTCATGAAACTCCTTACCTTTGTGGGAAAGGTCGAAAATGATAGTTTCTGGAGGTCAGAAGTGGTACAAATAGTGGCACGGGCGACCCCCAGCGGAGCATTAGAGGTAGACCTCATCCCCCGCAGTGGCGGACACATGATCGTGTTCGGCAAATTGGAGCGTGTGGATGAGAAATTCTCGCGCTTGATGAAATTCTATCGCAACGGCCTTTCGAAAATCGGCTGGAATACCTATCGCAAAATTGATGTGAGGTATGATAATCAGGTGATTTGTAGCAAATGACGAGATCCCTCCCCCGTAGGAAGGATCGCGCTTTTAATGAGAATTTAGAGGATCAATAAGATATAAAAGAATTTATCGTGGAAAGAAAAAATTATATTGTCGCCATTGATCTTGGCTCCACCAATGTAACGCTTGCTGTCGCGGAACAAACCCCCGACGGTATGCTCGATGTTGTTCACGTCGGGCAGAAGGCTACCGATGGAGTCAAAGCAGGTCTGATCGAGAATATCGAACAGGTCGATAAAGCAATTCGCGATGTTGTGACCGCAGCCGAGAAAAAACTCGGTTTCAAAATCGAAGAGGCCTATGCGGGTATCTCTGGCGAATTTGTGCGTTGCGCACGACACACGGATCATGTGTTTGTCTACGATCCCAACAACGGTGTAAGCAGCAAAGACTTGGAGGCTTTGTTCGATCGTATGCGTAATGTGCAGGCTCCCGATGATGAACAGATCATGGAGCGTGTACCTCAAAACTATAAAGTCGACGATTCGCGTGAGGTCGATAACCCACAGGGATCGTTCTGTAAGAAGTTATCGTCGACGTTTAACTTCATTCTGTGTCAGAAAACCCCGATTCAGCGTCTCGAAATGGCTCTGAAAAGAACGGGTATCAAGGCTCTGAAGGTCATGCCCAACTCGATGGTCAATACCGAGGCGGTGCTGTCCGATGACGAGAAGGAAGAGGGCGTTGCAGTGGTGAATATTGGTGGCGGTCTGACGGATGTTACGGTATATTACCACAACCGCATTCGTTATGTCGCTTCGATCCCGATGGGTGCATCGGCAATCAACCGCGATATTACAACCATGAGCGTACCCGAAAAATATGTCGAGAAACTCAAACGTAAATATGGCTCGGCTGTGGCTGATCTTACGCCCGATGATATTCTGATTCGCGTCAATGGTCGCACCTCGCGCGAGGCTAAAGATATTCTGTTGCGCAACTTGGCTACCGTCATCGAAGCCCGCGCTACGGATATTGCCGAATTCGTCTATCAAGAGATTCAGGATTCGAAATACTACGATCGTTTGGCTTATGGTATCGTCCTTACGGGTGGTTCTGCCAAACTGAAAGATATTGACAAGCTCTTCAACCGCGTGACCAACATGGAGGTGAGAATCGCTGTGCCTGACACGACATTCTCTCAGCAGGGACAGAAGGCATTGAACGATCCTTCGTATGCAACGATTGCGGGCATTTTGATCGAGGGTGCTAAGATTGGCGCATCGAGTGTGATGGTCGATCTGCCTGAACCTGAGGTGAAGGTGGAGGAGAAACCTGCACCGAAACCCCAACAGCCCGTACCTCCTCAGCAACCTGCACAGCCCGTTGCGTCTCAGCTTCAGCAACCCGTGGCACCCAAACCGCAACAGACTCCCGTCATGGAGCAACCCAAGCAGGAGGCTGAAAAGGTCGAAGAGTCTCAGCCAGAGAAGATGCCTAAGTCACAGCCGACTCAGCCCGTGGCTGACGAACCTCAGCAAGTTGCTCAGGAGCAGGAAAAATCTGCTACGGAGGTCGCCAAACCTGTACAGACTGAGGAAAACGAGGAGGAAGAGATTCAGACTAAGAAGAAGTCGAGATTCACGACGGTCATCAAAAATATGCTGACATCTTTCTCCGATAAGTTGAATGGTAGTTTCCAAGAGGGGGACGAAGAGATCTAATCCCTTCCCCAAGGGGCGAAAGAGGGCAATAGGAGCAGGAGACCGAGAGGAATAAAAGGGGACAAAGGAACAAGAAGGAGCGAGAGGAGCAAGAGGAACGAGAGGAAAAAAAGGGGCGAGAAAAACAAGAGGGACGAGAGAGTAGGGTGTGTGATGAGGCGAGCGAGAGAATAGGTGTAGGAGCATCGGCTTGTGGAATTGCATAAGAGGATGTGACCCGCAGAATACCCTCAGAAAAGTCGCTAAGGCAATATTCGCCAAAGTATCCTTAAGCAAACCTCGCAAGGGGGAAGAGAATCCTCTTGTCGGAAGATAACCCTAAGCATCGGTAGGCGATGCACAAGAAATGAATTTAGAGCATCCTTACGTAAGGGGGGATGTTGAGAATGGAGCAAATAAAACAAAAGATATGACAGACGATTTAATGTCGGAGATCAAAGCCACACCGTCAATTGGATCAATCATTACGGTTGTGGGTGTCGGTGGTGCAGGTGGTAACGCCGTGAACCACATGTGGAACCTCGGAATTCGTGGCGTAACCTTCATGGTCTGCAATACAGACCGTCAGGCTCTCGACAAAAGTCCCGTGGAGTTGAAAATCTGTTTGGGTGAAGGTCTTGGCGCGGGTAACGACCCCGAAGTGGGACGCAATGCCGCAGTAGAAACCTTGCCCGAAATCCGCCAACAATTAGAGGAGGCTGGCACGAAGATGCTTTTTATCACTGCTGGTATGGGTGGTGGTACGGGTACGGGTGCATCGCCTGTGATCGCTAAGTTGGCACGTGAAATGGGGCTGCTGACCGTGGCAATCGTGACTTCACCTTTGGCTGTGGAGGGTAAGATTCGCTATGAGCAGGCTTTCCGTGGTATCGAGGAGTTGCGTCAGAATGTCGATTCGCTGCTGATCATCAACAACGAAAATATATCGGAAATCTATGGTCGCCTGAGCGTGAAACAAGCGTTTGGTAAGGCAGATGATATTTTGGCTTCGGCAACGAAGGGTATTGCCGAGATCATCACCGTGGAGAGCGACTTGGTGAATGTCGACTTTGCCGATGTGTCGCGTGTGATGCGCAACAGTGGTCGCGCCCACATGGCTGTGGCTACGGCAAGTGGCGAAGATCGTGCTGAGGCTGTTGCTGCGGCATCGTTGCTCTCTCCGCTGTTGGATCACAACCAAATTACGGGGGCTAAGAACATCTTGCTTAACATCTCGGTGGCGAATGCCGAGGAGTTGATGTATGAAGAGGTCGTGTCGATTTTGGAGTATATTCAGGGTCACGCTTGTGTGAAAAACGAGGCGGGAGAAATCCACGATGCAAACATCATTTGGGGTACGAGCGAGAAACCGCAGTTGGGCGATGCCATTGAGTTGGTGTTGGTGGCTACGGGCTTCGAAGGCGAGATGTCAAGCAGCGTGATGCGCAAAATCATCCCCGCAGGCAAAACGATTACACCTATTGTGGAGTCGGCTCCCGTTGAGGAAAATCAGGATCTCACACCCATCAAACCCTTGCATAGTCGTGTGGTGAATCCCGTTCAACCTGCTACTTCGGTGCTGTTGGGCGAACGGTCGAATCGCTACGAAAATATCGACAGTATGTTGGCGAAACCCGCCTATCAGTCGCGTAATTCGAAATTTGTGGCTGCACGTCCGAAAGGTCGTAAGGAGGTGATCCACGATAAGGAAAAACGTGGCGGGGAGGATAGAAATGTAAATTCGGCATCGCTTTTCGATCAGGGCGATGAACAAAAAACTGTTAAATAATTAGTAATTTGGAAGAGGCTTGGATAACCTGTAACTTCGAAGCTGTCGATCTCAGATTCTTCATTTTCTGTGGTTTGGCGGTCGTTTTGTTGTGCGTGTCGGCACTCGTTTCGGGGGCTGAGACATCGTTTTTCTCGCTGTCGCACAACGATATTCACCGTTTGAAGGAGAGCAATTCTTCATCGGCTGCCGCAGTCCTCAAATTGTTGGGGAATGTCGACTTGCTGTTGGCTACAATATTGGTAGTCAATAATTTGGTTAATATTTGCATCGTCATCTTGACGGCTAATATCATTGATACGGCATTCACGTTTGTGAGGTTCAGTTTCCTGTTCAAAACCGTGTTGGTGACCTTCCTCTTGCTGTTGTTCGGTGAGATTCTGCCCAAGGTGTTGGCGCAAACCGTACCTGTTAAATTTGCCTCATTTGTGGCAATGCCTCTTCTGACGTTGCGTTGGGTATTCAGACCGATGTCCAAGATCTTGGTAAGTCTGAGTAGCAACATCAGCGAACGCGCCTCGCACAAAAGCGAAATCTCGTTGGACGAATTGGCGGACGCAGTGGATATGACCCAAAGTTCGAGTCCTGAGGAGCATGTCATGTTGTCGGGTATCGTCAACTTTGTGAATACCGAGGTGCAGGAGATTATGAAACCGCGCGTCGACATCACGGCTTTGGACACCACGTGCGACTACGAAACCGTCAAAAGAGTCATCATCGAGTCGGGATTTTCGCGTATCCCCGTCTTTGAGGAGGATGTCGACAATATCAAGGGTACGCTCTATGTCAAGGACTTACTGCCCTACATCAATTTGGGCGAGAGCTTTGAGTGGCAACACCTGATTCGTAAACCTTATTTCGTGCCTGAACACAAGAAAATCAACGACCTTTTGGCGGATTTCCAATCCAACAAGGTCCACATGGCTATTGTTGTCGATGAGTATGGATCGACCTTGGGTTTGGTGTCGTTGGAGGATATTATCGAGGAGATTGTCGGCGAAATTTCGGACGAAAGCGACAACGATGAGAGCTTCTACACAAGGGTCGATGCAAAGACTTATCTGTTTGAGGGTAAGACTCATATCGGTGATTTTGAGCGTGTGCTGACCTTGAATGAGGACACCTTCTCCGATGTGAAAGGTGAGGCGGAAACCTTGGCGGGCTTGATGTTGGAGTTGAAGCGCGACTTCCCGCGTAAGGGCGATGTCTTCACATCGCACGGCATCCGTTTCACGGTGCAGGAGATGGACGCTCACCGTATCGACAAAATCCGCATTGAACTTCCCTAAATCCCCTGCCCAAGTGGCTTACCGAGGGGCGAGGCGATGAGAGGGGCTACAAGGGGCAATAAGAGTAGAGGCTACGAGGGGCTTATCGAGAGGGGCAAAGCAAGAGACGATAAGAGAGGCTACAAGGGGCGATAAAAGAGCGATCGAGGGGGAGAGACCGAGGATGCTTTTTAGGGGTAAACCCAAGTCTGCGGAATGAGGGGCGAACCCAAGTCGGCGGAATGAGAGGTGAATAGAGGGGCGACTTGAGAGGCAAACTGAGTAGCAAGGGTATGCCCGTGGGCGAACACCCTCTAATAGAATCATTTAGAACAATCACAACAATGCAATCCAAACTTTTGATCGTGCCACAGATGGACGAACAAGCATCAGTGGAGTGGACAACGCCTGAGGAACGATCTCGTGCTGAGGGGTTTGCACCACTGCGCCGACGCGAATATTTGGCTTGGCGGGCGGTAGTGCGTCAAGAGTTGGGGCGCGATGTGGTGATTGAATATAACGAGGTCGGTGCGCCCGTATTGGCGAATCGCGATGTGCAGATTTCGGTGTCACACTGCAAAGGTTGGGTGGCGGTGGTCTTCTCCCAACAGCCGTGTGCCGTGGATATTGAGTCGTTAGATCGTAATTTTGAACGTGTTGCCGCGCACTATCTGACCGAGCAAGAGCGGATGTTGAGCGATGATCTGCGATTTTTAGCCGTGGCTTGGAGTGCCAAAGAGACCCTCTACAAATATTCGGGTCGCGAAGGGTTGGATCTTCGCGAGAACCTCCATCTTAGCCACATTGATTGGCTGTCGAAATCTTTGGTGGGGTCTATCAACAATGAACCCGACCTTGGTATCTCGTTCGAGATCGACCAAAATCGGGTCATTACCTATATTTATTAGCCGTTACTCCTCGTGAGCGCAACAGCCACATGAGTGCGCGTTGTCCTCGTGGTTGCATTCCTCGGTGCTGCATTCCTCGGTGCTGCACTCCAAGAAATTGAAATCTTTCACGGCTTTCTCCTTCGAAAATAAGAAATAATCGCAGGTTGCCTCGGTGCAAAGATCGCCTGCGTGGTTGTAGATCTTTACCGCCAAACGGATCAAATTGCGTCGTTGGTCGGCAACTTTGGCTCGCAGGGTGATGTACTCATCGCGTGTCGAAATCGGATGACGATAGCGAACCTCCATCTTGGTCGTTACGCCACTGGTCTGTCGTTTGGTGAAGATCACCCAGCTGCTGATCTCGTCGACCAAAGCCGCCTGAATGCCTCCGTGGAGTGTGTCGACCCATCCTTGAAATTCGGGACGGGGTTTCCATTGGCTCACGATCTCCTCGCCATCTTCATAAAAATCCATCTGTAAGCCATGCTCGCTATTGGGGTCACAGCCCCAGCAATGATACCCTTTTTTACCTGCCCAAGGGTTGTTTACGTGTTTCATAATTAGTGTTACTGAGATTGATACAAAAATACTGAATTATACTTTAAATTGGTCATTTGTTTTCCGATACTGAATAATTTAATACGTGTTTATGCTGCTATGTTGTTGCTTTTTGCTGAAAAAGCAGTACCTTTAAAGTTCCAAAACTTTAAATTTTATACCATGAAGCGTTGTCTGTGGATGTTGTTAATCGCCTTGAGTTTGGTGGCGTGTCGTTCTGTAAAGGAGTATGATGTGGTCGTTGTGGGCGGTGGTACAAGTGGCGTTGCGGCTGCTTTGCAATCATCCCGTATGGGGGCGAAAACCCTCCTTGTCGAAGAATTCGATTGGTTGGGAGGTATGCTTACCTCGGCGGGTGTGAGTGCTACGGATGGCAATTATCAGCTTCGTGGAGGCGTGTGGAACGAATTCCGAACCGCATTGGAGACGCATTATGGAGGGGCGGAGGCTCTGAAAACCGGTTGGGTGAGCAACGTGATGTTCGAACCTTCGGTGGGCGATAGCATCTTCAAGAGTATGGTAGCTCGCGAACCGAATTTGGAGGTCGTGTATCGCAGTACGGCACGTGATTTTAGTCGCGAGTCGGGGGCGTGGACACTTCGAGTGGGCGATTCCAAGGTTGTGGCTCGCGTGTTGATCGACGCCACGGAGCTGGGCGATGTGGCGCGTGAAGTGGGTGTAGAGTATGATTTAGGCATGGATTCGAAGTCGATGACGGGCGAAGAAGAGGCGGTCGAAGAGGCGCTGAATGTGGTGCAGGATTTGACCTATGTGGCTGTCGTGAAGGACTATGGACGCGATGTCACGATTCCGCGTCCCGAAGGTTACGATCCGATGACGTTTGCCTGCTGTTGCGAGAATCCGTTGTATGCCAATCCCAAGGAACCCGATCGCAAGTGGTCGCAGGACAAAATGCTGACCTATGGTCGCCTGCCCAATGGTAAATATATGATTAACTGGCCCATTGAGGGTAACGATTACTATGTGAATATGGTCGACATGACGGCTGAGGAGCGTCGTGAAGCCGTTCGCAAAGCCAAGAATCACACGTTGGGATTCCTCTATTTCATGCAGACCGAGTTGGGGATGAATACCTTTGGTTTGGCGGACGATGAGTTCCCAACCAAGGATTTGTTGCCGTTTATTCCCTATCATCGCGAGTCGAGACGTATCCACGGAAAGGTGCAGTTTACGTTGACCGACATCTCCAATCCGACCCGCAATAACCTCTATCGTACTACGATTGCAGTGGGCGATTATCCTGTGGATCAGCATCATACACGTCATCCTGAGTGGCAATCCCTGCCCGATCTCTATTTCCATCCCGTGCCTTCGTATGGAGTGCCGTTGGGGGTGATGCTGCCCGAAAAAGTCGAGGGGCTGATCGTGACGGAGAAATCCATCTCGGTGACTAATTTGGTCAATGGATCGACCCGTCTGCAACCCGTTGTATTGCAGTTAGGTCAGGCGGCGGGTGCTTTGGCGGCATTGGCTGTTGTGGAGGATGTTGCACCCGATCAAGTGGGTGTGAGAGCCGTTCAGCGGGCGATGTTGGAGGCGGGAGGCTATCTGTTGCCTTACTTGGATCTGCCGGTGACGCATCCTTATTTCGGGGCGATGCAACGAATTGGTGCTACGGGTATCCTGCGCGGACGCGGAGCGAATGTCGGTTGGTCGAATCAAACGTGGTTCGATGCCGAAAAGTGTGTGTCGGTGAAGGATTTGAGTGTAGGACTTCGGACGTTATATCCTCAAGTGAAGGCTTCGCAGAGCGATGAGTCTGTAAAGATGGGCGATTTGGCGAGGATGCTCGAAGAGATTCGTGGAGAGTCGATGGCGGAGGCTGTTGAGCAGTGTTGCGCGGAGTTTGAGGGGGATGTGTCGCAAAGGGCATTGACTCGTTTGGAGTGTGCCGTCGTGGTGGATCGTCTGCTCGATCCCTTTGCGCGGGAAGTCGATATTCAGGGCAATTTCGTAGATTAATCTTTAATCGGGGTGCAATCCATGACGGAGGTGTACCCCGATTTTTTTATATCCTTAGGTTTGAAATAAATTATAAAGTTTTCGCTACAAACTAAGAAACTTTAAAAAGATTTGGATTTATTGTAAAAATATTTGTTGTTTACTTTGTTTTCCGCGAGCAAAATCTTACCTTTGTTTCTATGATAAGTGGCTCAGCGGAAACCGTCTAAGTGTGCTTATCGCCCATTCTGCGATTTATAAACCTAAAATATAACCACATGAAAAAGAATAGCCGTAGAGATTTCCTCAAGAAATTGGCGGCAACGGGAGCTTTGGGGCTGATTGCTCCTTCGATTTTAGCAGACGAACTGCATCGCGACATGAATCCTTTGGATGAGACTCTGACGACTTCTGAGGGCGGATTGATCGTCCCCAAGAATAATGGTCTCCGTATTACGGGAACTTTTCTCGATGAGATTTCGCACGACATTCCCCATCAGAATTGGGGCGAAAAAGAGTGGGATCAGGACTTCCAGCACATGAAGCGCATCGGCATCGACACCGTGATTATGATCCGTTCGGGCTATCGCAAATTCATCACCTATCCATCGCGCTACTTGCTCAGTAAGGGTTGTTATATGCCGTCGGTCGATTTGTTGGATATGTTTCTGCGATTGGCTCAGAAGTATGGCATGAAGTTCTATTTTGGACTCTATGATTCGGGTTACTACTGGGACACGAGAGATATGTCGCGCGAGGTGGAGTATAACAAATACGTCATCGAGGAGGTGTGGCAAAATTATGGTCGCCGTTACAAGAGCTTCGGAGGCTGGTATATCTCGACCGAAATTAGCCGCAACACCAAGGGGGCGATTGATGCTTTCCACGGCATGGGACAGCAGTGTAAGGATGTTTCGGGAGGTCTTCCCACGTTTATTTCGCCATGGATTGACGGCAAAAAGGCGGTGATGGGGACTAATCTCAAGACGCGAGAAGATGCCGTATCGGTCGAACAACACGAAAGAGAGTGGAATGAGATTTTCGATGGTATCCACGATGTGGTGGATGCGTGTGCCTTCCAAGATGGACATATCGACTACCATGAATTGGATGCTTTTTTTGCGGTGAACAAAAAGTTGGCTGACAAATATGGCATGAAATGCTGGACGAATGCCGAGTCGTTTGACCGCGATATGCCGATCCACTTCCTGCCTATCAAATTCGACAAGTTGCGTATGAAGTTGGAGGCTGCCAAACGTGCGGGTTACGACAAGGCGATCACTTTCGAATTCTCTCACTTTATGAGTCCTCAGTCGGCTTACTTGCAGGCGGGACATCTCTATGATCGCTATTGCGAATATTTCGACATCAAATAAAACGCGATGATGATGAAATCTACGGTAAATTTAGGCTATCTCGTTTTTTTGTCGGTGGTGGCAGCTTTGGGAGGCTTCTTGTTCGGCTACGATACAGCGGTGATTTCGGGTACTACGGCACAGGTGGCTCATCTGTTCCAGCTCGACATCCTGCAACAAGGTTGGTATGTGGGTTGCGCTTTGGTCGGCTCGATTGTGGGCGTGGCAATGTCGGGTTTGCTGAGCGACTATTTGGGGCGTAAACGCACCATGTTGATCTCGGCGGTACTCTTCTCGGCTTCGGCAGTAGGATGCGCCATTTGTGCCAATTTCAATCAGTTGGTCGTCTATCGCATCATTGGCGGTGTGGGTATTGGTGTGGTGTCGGTCGTGTCGCCTCTCTACATTTCGGAGGTTGCCGCAGCTCAATATCGCGGACGATTGGTGTCGTTGTATCAATTAGCGGTAACAGTCGGATTCTTAGGCGCTTATTTGGTCAACTATGCACTCCTGATTTACTCTGAAAGCGGTGCGCAGGCGGGTAGCGAATGGATGCAGTTGCTGTTCGTTGACGAGGTTTGGAGAGGTATGTTGGGCATGGAAACCTTCTCGGCTTTGATGTTCTTCTTGGTGATTTTCTTCATCCCCGAAAGTCCCCGCTGGTTGGTGGTTAAGGGGTGTGACGAACGTGCGACTAAGACCTTCAGACGCATCTATTCTTCGCAGGAAGATGCTGATTTCCAGATGGCTGAGACCCGCTCTGTGTTGGCATCCGAAACTAAGTCGAGTTGGTCGATGATTCTTCAACCGGGCATCCGCAAGGCGGTGGCAATCGGTGCGGGTATCGCGATTTTGGGGCAGTTTATGGGTGTGAATGCCGTGCTGTACTATGGTCCTTCGATCTTCGAAAATGCAGGACTTTCGAGTGGAGACTCGTTGCTGTATCAGGTTTTGGTAGGCTTGGTCAACGTGGTGACAACCGTCATCGCCTTGTTGGTTATCGACAAGGTGGGACGCAAAAAATTGGTCTATTGGGGCGTGTCGGGCATGATCGCGTGTCTGTTGCTGATCGGTTTCTACTTCCAATTTGGTCTCGCTTGGGGCATTTCGAGCCTCTTCTTGCTGACGTTCTTCTTGGGTTATGTGTTCTGCTGTGCCATCTCGATATGTGCCGTGATTTTCGTCCTCCTGTCGGAGATGTATCCCACGCGAGTGAGAGGTTTGGCGATGTCGATTGCTGGATTCTCGTTGTGGATCGGTACTTATCTAATCGGTCAGCTTACTCCGTGGATGTTGGAGAATCTGCGACCCACGGGTACATTCCTCCTGTTTGCCATGATGTGCGTGCCTTACATATTGATTGTATGGCGTTTAGTCCCCGAAACAACGGGTAAATCTTTGGAGGAAATCGAGCGTTATTGGACTATTAAATCGAAATAGCTATGAAACGAATTCTCTTTCTTGCCCTAATTTTCGTGTGGGCAACATCTTCGGCACAGATCGTCTATCACGATGCACGCGAATTCCCGATCTATGGTAAAGCGGTGTTGGAAACTTCGGGCGACTACGAACGTCTGCCCGTAGCTTTGGAAAAGGTCTCGCGTCAGCCCTTGTGGTATTTAGGACGCCAATCGGCGGGGTTAGCCCTGCGTTTCAAGTCCAACTCATCGTCGATTTCGGCACGATGGACGAGTACCTTCCAAGTCGAGATGAACCATATGTGTCCCACGGGTATACGTGGTTTGGATCTATATGCGTGGGTCGATGGCGGTTGGCGATTTGTGAATAGCGGTCGCCCCGATCTGCATCACAAAGAGTCTTCGGCGACCATCATAGCCAATATGGAACCCACGGAGCGGGAATATATGCTTTATTTGTCGCTGTATGATGGGGTGGAGCGTTTGGAAATTGGTGTCGATTCTCTGTCGACGATCTCTACACCGATGGTCAATGCACCTCAGCGCGATCATCCCGTGGTGTTTTATGGCACGAGCATTCTTCAGGGTGGCTGCGTCACCCGTCCCGGAATGGCACACACCAACATCATCTCGCGCCGTCTGAATCGCGAAGTCATCAATTTGGGATTCAGTGGCAACGGACGTTTGGATTTAGAAATTGCTCACCTCATGGCGGAGGTTAATGCGGGTGTATTTGTGTTGGATTGCGCTCCGAACGTTAGCAACGAGGATATTCGTACCAAGTTAGAGCCTTTCTTCCGCATCCTTAGGGAGCGTCATCCGCTAACTCCCGTGGTGTTCGTCGAAGATCCCCACTTTGCACACGCCCGATTCGATAAACGAATTGCTCAGGAGGTGAAGGAACGCAACGAAGCAATGAAGGAGATGTTCCATAAATTCAAACGCGAGGGTGCAAAGAATATTTACTATGTATCCTCCGAGGATATGTTGGGCGACGATGGCGAGGCTACGGTAGATGGCATTCACTTTACCGATTTGGGTATGATGCGTTATGCCGATCTGTTGACACCCGTTTTGCGCAAGTTACTGCCCTAACGTTCTCTGTATAGATATTGAAAACCCGCTTTTCGAAAGGTCGAAAAGCGGGTTTTTTAGATTTTTTCGGGGGGGGTGGGTGGAATCGGAAATTCTTTTCGCGCCGTCTTTACGCCTCTTTAAAATGCCTCCGAGGCGGTGAAGAGGAATGCCGACGAGCGTTTCTTGTCCCACGGCAGGTTGTGGTTGCCATGAACTCCCCAGCCGTAATCCAGACGGATGTTCATGCCCTTTTTGAATTCGAAACGATAGCCGCATCCAAAGCTCAAAAGGGTGTTGTCCCACTTGAATTTCTGCTGTCCCCAGACCTGACCAACGCCAATCCAGCCGACAACTCCGTGACGGCGATAGACCTTTTGGCGTAACTCTAACTGAGTTTCTATCAATCGTTTATCGCGGTAACGACCCTCGTAGTAACCTCTCATGCGCTCCATGCCGCCCAATTTGCTGTACATGTGCCATGAGGGATCGCCGGCTGTGAAATCAGCAAAAAGATCGTATGCCAAAATGCCTCCGCCCCAAATTTTCTTGTAGGCATCGAACGTCATTGTGAATCGTCCGAAATGACGCTTGGTGTTGCCCAACCACTTGGGATACCACTTCGCCTCGGCTTTAATGTAGATACCCTTCGTGGCGTTGAATGTCACATCGCGCGTGTCGTATTGGAGGAATAATCCCAAATTCGTATTGAAAGCATTGGGATTCTCGCCCGTTGCATTGATGTAATTCGAGAAGGTATCTTGCTTGGTGGGATCGTAGCGGTTGTCTTTCCACAGGTCGTACAACTCTCCGATTTCGCCTTCGGGACGATACAACGGATCGGCTGTGATCTTCTGGTCTATCTCCTTCAGCGCGGCGGTAATTCCCGAATCGCTATATCGCGTACCCGAATAGTCGAAGCCTGCACTTACACCCAAATAGAGGTGTCCCCAAATGGCACTGCAATACGAGATGCGGAAGATGCCCGTTGTGGTCTTCAACTCCTGAACATAACCCTCCTGTCCTGCATTGTAGCCCACGCCGTAGAACGCTCCGGGAAAGTAAACAAATGCTCCCGAATAGCTCAGCCGCTGCTTGTTGTGGTTGAAAATGTTGTCTCCACTGAACCTCAGCAAGACAAATTTCTCGGTCGTGAAGTTGCCGTAAATCGAGATGTTCGAGGGCGCAGTGATCGAATCCGTGCGGTCGATGCGGTACAAACCTGCCAGCAGAAATCCGATACCAAAGCCCACATCCGAAGAGTAGTTCGGACCGGGGGCAATGCTCCAGTCGATCTTCTTTTCAAACGTGCGGTCGACATTCGAACGGCTATAATAATCTATGATTCTGCGGAATAAGCCCTTCTTTTGGGGGACAAGTTGAAGCGTATCCGATGGTGTATCAGATATTTGCTTGGCTTGTTTCGATCCTTTGGTCAACGTTACATCTGCCAATGGGATGACTTTATTTTCTCGTCCTTCGCTCACTTGAGCCGATGCGGGAAGCGCAACGCTCCACAGCATAACGAGCATGATGACGCGGTATATTGTTTTCATATAGTTGCATATCACCTTATAGTGCAAAGATACGGATATTTTCTGATAGAGCAAATTACCAATGGATCAGTGTGTTGTGTCTGTCTTGTGGGGAAATACTCCGTGGGGGAATGCTCCGAGGGGGACTTGTCTATCGCGTTTGGGGTGGAAAATCGTGTTTTTCGGGACTTAAACATTTATAAACAATAAATTAACATAAATTTAACGATTTGTAATTTGCCTATAATCAGTTGGTTATGGAGATATATTCAAAATATTTAATTAATTACTAAAAATTCTTAATTATAGATTTGCATATTACATTTGGGTGGTGTACATTTGCAGCGATGTTAGATAATAAGATTATTTAATAATTAATTAAATTTATTTAGTTATGAAAAAACGTCTGAATAACTGGTTACGTACCGGTTTCAATTTGTTGGGAGAGAGCATCACAATGCATGCCAGATAGGAAGGTCTCCCTTACCTTTGAGAACAATTTAACTTCATAAATAGGAGTTCTGTCCTGCGGGATGGAACTCTTTTCTTTTGCTTACGGAGCGGATTGCGCGATTGGGCAGGCTCGGAGATGGATTTTTTGCGGTCTTATATGCGGGCAGTTTTTTTTGCCGCACTGTGAGGGGCGTGTGGTATCCTTATCGGATGCGATCTATTTGTTGAGAGGAGGCGATTTCCTTCCCCGTCTCTGCCCCAAAAACAAAAAAATCCGAGTATCAACTGCGATACTCGGATTTTCTATATCTAAAAGATAGGCTTATCTCCAGCCCAATTTCTTCTGAATGTGCTTCGGAACAGCGTTGCGATTGATGGTAATCGACGTAGTTTTGTAAGCGAAGAAAGGACGTGAGAAGTACCAGAAACCTTTGTAAACGGTGTCGGTGTTCCACGAGTTCTGCACCTTATAGTACTCGTTACCAGCCTGATCCTTAGCCAAGCCCATGATCACCATACCGTGGTCATCGGTTGTCTCATAGTTGTCGAATGCTATTTGACGCATCTCCTGAGTGATGGTGCGCTCCTTGCCGGGTTTGTCGAATTTGTAGAGCATAGCCTCTTTCTCGCGCTCGGTCAACTGACCCCAACGAGCCGATTCAGTACCGCTCATGCCATCGATGTCAGCCTCAGGGATGATACCGATGCACTTCGAACGGCTGAAACCCTTCTCGCTCACGTCCGTACCCCAAGCTACCGAGTAACCCTCAGCCAAAGCGTGGTCTACGATCTCGACCATCTCCTCCATAGGAACGTTGTAAACCTCGCTCCACATCCAGTTGTCGGGCAGCTCGATGATGAATTTCGAATAGAAGGGGTGGTGAGTGAACGAAGTGATGTCAACATAGTCCGACATCTTGATGGGCAGCGACTGAGCAAACTCTTTGGGAGTCCACTCCTTGCCATTGTAGGTGAAAGTTTCGGGCATCTCGCCGAAGTACTCATCCAAAATAGCATTGAAACCGCGTTTCCATGCCGTAGACAGCGTTCTCGATGCGCCTCTCGACGAGTCGATCACAGCGTCCAAATATGCCTTCAGCACGTTCGACAACTCGTGGAAGTCGGGTTTGTCGGTGCCATAGTTCAAACCGGGATATGCCTCGAAAGGAACGATACCGTGATCCTCGATGCCCTGAATGACGTCGTGCGATGCACCGCCCTCAGCAAAGTTCAATTTGCCCTGCAAACGTACATATTTCACAGCCTTGTCCATGAACGAGTGGCGAGTGATCCACATCTCCGACAAGTGAATCTCAGGATAACCTGCCTTCAACAACTCATTCTCCAAGTAAGAGAGTGTCGAGAAACACCAGCAAGTACCACTGCGGTGCTGATCCTTCACGGGAGTGTGAGGAATAATCTTGGTATCAGTAAATACGTAACCTTCAGCCTCTTTGGCTTTCGTTTCCGTGTTCTGTGCGGTAGCTGTACCTGCAACTACGAGCAACAGGAGCGTTAAAAATTTTTTCATAAAGGTAACTTGTTTGTTAATTTGCATTATTTAAAGTTGGGTTTATTTCTTCGATGTGGAGACGATCTTCTGGCACTCCTCCAAGGTCAACTCTTCGGGCTTGGCACTCTTCGGCAAGCGATAGTTCTTACCCTTGTAGGCGATGTACGGACCATAACGACCATTCTTGACCAACATATCGGGATCTTCCTCGAACGTTTTCAGCGGTGTGTTGGCAGCTTTGGCTTGCTCCTGATGCTGACGAACCACCTCTACGGCGCGTTCGTAAGTCACCGTGTAGGGATCGTCGGTCTTTTGCAACGAGGCGAACGACTTGCCGTAACGCACGTATGCACCATAACGGCCAATGCCCACACTCAGCTCTTCGCCATCCAATTCACCCAAATGACGCGGCAGGGCAAACAAACCCAAAGCCTCCTCCAAGGTGATTGACTCGATCAACTGACCCTTCTTCATCGAG
>SAMEA104404100__coassemble_649_pt1 | contig 36587 bp, 24 predicted proteins | sample SAMEA104404100__metabat2_high_PE_096 | metagenome-assembled genome bin SAMEA104404100 (sample SAMEA104404100) | Balaenoptera acutorostrata
CAGCCGACGTATAGTAATCGTTCGACGACACTGCCGCCGCACGATAAAATCCATTCTCGCCCTCGCCCCTATGTGTATCGGTGCCTCCCCCCACAGGACCCACCTTCACGGGTTTGGCATCGTTCGTGTCGTAGGTCTGATCCAACGGCATCCCCGCATCGTCCAACAAGGCGATCATCGTGGCGGTTTTAAACGTCGAACCGGGTTCATAACTGCGACCTATGGCGTAGTTCATACGCTCATAAATCTCGCCCTTGGCATTGCGCCCCAAGTTGACCATCGTGAGTATCTCACCCGTGCGGGTCTCCATCACAATCGTCGTACCCCAATGGGCATTCTGCTCCGTCAACTGCTTGCGCAACGCACGGTCGGCAACCTCCTGAAGGTCCATATCCAACGTGGTCACGATGTCGTAACCATCCTCCGGTTCGACATGACTTCCCGGCACACGACCATAGAAACCACGTGCAATACGCTGTCGGCGGGCATGACCATCCCGTCCTGCCAACTCCTTGCGGTAGACCATCTCGATACCCGAACCCAAACGCTTCTCCTCCTCGGTCAGTCGCTGATCGCCACCCACACTCTTGATCTTACCGATCGTGCGGCGGGCTAATTCACCCTGCGGATAGACTCGATCGTCACGCTCGACCAACTGATAGACCATGCCCATATTCCAGTTCAAGAGCGGATACTCCTTCAAGATCTTCCACTCGCCATAATCCACCTCACGCGGGAAGAGTTTCACCAACTTGCGCACACGCTTCACCTCGTAGGTCGTAGTTTCGACATACTCCTCACCCCTCAAGCGGTCGATCATCTGCCCCAACCAATTATCCGAGCGAAGATGTCGCTCCACGATGGGTTTACCCTTGGAGTAGTGTTTCTTGCGCTCCTCGCGGAACATACGCGAATACTCCTTGGCGGATTTCCCTTGAAAGAAATTCGCCAAGAGCTTCGACAACGAATCGGCTTGTTTGAGGTAGATGCGCGTGGAGTCCAAACCCTCCGAGGCGAAGTCGAAATTCACTTGATAGCGGAACAACGACGTAGCCAACGGCTCTCCATCCCGCGAAAGGATCGTACCTCGGCGTGCAGGAATCACCTCCTCGGAAAAGATTCTCTTCGCCAAGCGGTCGGCATTGTGGCGCACCTCGCCACTGAAAAACTGCACCCACACCAATCTCAGGAAGATGGTGATGACCAACAGCACGAAAAACCAATGCAGCCCACGTACACGCACCAAGATGTCGTGTTTTATTTTCGAAGGTTCTTTTTCCATGTCATCAATCATTGATCACCTCACCCGGTGCATGGGGGTCGTAAAGTTCTATCCCGCGACGACGCAATTCCGAAGTGATTTGCGTGTGGGTGGTTTCGTGGAAACGCTTCTCCTGCATACGGATCGAACGCTCGCGCAACACCTTCACCTCGCGCTCCAAACGTGTGTAACGCGAATCCAAATGCAAGGTCATAAACAGCACCGCAATGCTCACCATAAAGGTCAACGCGACACACATCATGTAGGAGTAGTATTGCGACACGCCCTCCTGAACGAGAATCGTTCCCGAAAATATCTGTTGAAACAAGCCTCCAAAGTTCTTTTTCTTCGGGATCTCGCCATTTGATGTCTTGCCCTTCGGGGTCTCGCCTTCGGGGGTCTCGCCTTCGGACACAGCCTCCCCCTCACCGCGTCCAGAGTCCGATGACCCGACACGATGCACCTCACGCTTGATACGCTGTGCAAGTTCCTCTTCCGAGGTTTGCGGATGAAGGTTGTTTTCCGAATAGCTCATCTTCTCTTCCGAAGGGGTAATTTACAATTTTATGGCAGCTCTCAGTCGTGCCGATCGCGAACGCGGATTACGCTCCAACTCCTCCTCCGAGGGGGTCATCGCCTTGCGCGTAACCAATTTGAACGGCACTTGCTGACGACCGAAGAAATCCTTCTCGACCTTACCCGTGAAGTTGCCACTTCTCAGGAAATTCTTCACCAAGCGATCCTCCAACGAGTGGTAGGAAATCACCACCAAGCGACCTCCCGGACGCAAGACCTTCAGACTCTGTTCCAAAGCCATCTTCAGAGCCTCCATCTCGCCATTGACCTCGATACGCAGGGCTTGGAAAAGTTTGGTAAGGAACTTCGCACCGTCTTTTTTGGGGGTGCAGGGCTTCACTGCCTCGACCAACTGAGCTGTGGTTTCGATCGGAGCTTCGGCACGCGTCTTGACGATGCAGTTAGCCACCTTCCACGGCGTGTCGACCTCACCCCAATCGCCCAAGATTCGGGTCAAATCCTCAGCCGAGTAGGTGTTGACCACCTGAGCCGCCGTCAGCCCTCCGCGTTGATTCATACGCATATCCAACGGAGCTTCGCCACGGAACGAGAATCCACGTTCCACGGCATCGAAGTGGTGTGACGACACACCCAAATCCGCCAAGATGCCATCCACCTCCCTCACTCCACGGAGGCGCAATGCCCCTCTGAGGAATCGGAAATTGGACTCCACATAGTGGAAACGCTCATCATCGGGACAGTTTTTCAACGTGTCACGATCTTGGTCGAAGCTATACAGACGCCCCTCAGCGCCGAGTTTCGAGAGTATGTAGCGGGAGTGTCCTCCGCCGCCAAAAGTGAGGTCGGCATAAGTACCCGAATCGCTCACTTCGAGCAATCCGACCGACTCTTCCAACAGTACTGGTGTGTGATATTGCGACATAACGAATGTTTGCAAAGGTCTATTTGGGTTCAAAGTTAACCTTTTTTCAAAAAAGAATCCCTATCTTTGTCCTATAATTTTTTAATTATCCTTATGCCCAAAATAGACGTTGGAACCGTATTGGCTGAGAAAGCCCCCCGCTGGAAGCGTTGGATACCCCGTTTTGTGGTGAATTGGTTGCGCAGAACCATCCATGAAGAGGGGTTGAATCACATTGGCGAACACTACTGGAATTTGCCTCCGCAGGAGTTTATCCGAGCTTGTTTTCGCGATTGGGGAGTGAGCTATTCGGTCCACGGTTTGGAACACCTCGACCCAAAGGGTCGCTATCTCTTCGTGGCGAACCACCCATTTGGCGGTATGGACGGCATGATGATTGCCGACAAGATGATCGAAAAGTTTGGCGATGCAAGGGTGGTGGTCAACGATATTTTGATGCACATCGAACCCCTGAGTCCGCTGTGGTTGCCCGTCAACAAACACGGAGCGCAGAATGCCGCATACGCCTCTCGTTTGGAGGATGCTTTTATGGGCGATCTGCCGATTTTGACCTTTCCTGCAGGCTTGTGTTCGCGCAAGATCGACGGTCGGGTGCAGGACACCGAGTGGAAGGTCAGTTTTCTGAAGAAAGCCTACTCTTCACAGAGGACTATTGTGCCGATTTTTGTCGAGGGTACACTGTCGAAATTCTTCTACCGTATGCACCACATTCGCAAGGCTTTGGGTATCAAATTTAATATTGAGATGTTGTGGTTACCCGATGAAATGTTCTCGCAAAAGGGCAAACATTTCCGCCTGATGGTGGGTCAACCCATCCCAATTTCCGAACTCCAACACCTCGGATCGTTGCGTGAACAGACCGAATATGTGCGTAAAAAGACGTATATTTTGGAAAATTCGCTGACTAAAAGCGAAAAATCGAACTAAAATAGGTACATTTGTCTTATGATTTCCAATGATACAATACAACCTATAATTCAGCCCGTCGATCGCGAGTTATTGAAAAAAGAACTTACTGCCGAACGAAAGGCTCGAAATACCAACAAAGCAAGTAACGAAATCTACATATTCTCGGCACACGAATGCCCCAACCTAATGCGTGAAGTGGGACGTCTGCGAGAGGAGGCGTTTCGTAATGCAGGAGGCGGCACAGGTATGGAGGTCGACATCGACGAGGAAGACACCGCTTTGGATGGTTACTTCCAGTTGATCGTGTGGGACCCTGCGGCTGAAGAAATTGTCGGTGGTTACCGATTTATTGTCTGCAACTCGGAGCAACCCAGACACCTCTCCACGGAGCATTATTTCCGATTTAGCGACCGTTTCCGCAAAAAATACCTTCCCCGCACCATCGAATTGGGACGTAGCTTCGTACAACAAGCCTACCAAGTGCGCAACAACCCCAAGAGTTTGTTCGCATTGGACAACCTTTGGGACGGATTGGGTGCGTTGGTCGTGTTGAATCCCTATGCCAAATATTTGTTTGGCAAGGTGACGATGTACACCTCCTACAAGTCGGTTGCCCGCAATGCTTTGATCTGGTTCTTAAGACGTTACTTCCCCGACCGCGAGCAGTTGATCGAGGGCATCCACCCTTTGCAGTTGGATTTGGACGATCCCTACTACGAGCAGTTGTTCACCGGCAAGAACTATATGGAGAACTACCGCATCTTGATTCAGAAAATCAGAGAGTACAACGAGAATATTCCTCCGCTGATCAATGCTTATATGAATCTTTCGCCCTCGATGAAGGTGTTCGACACGGTATCGAATCCCGATTTTGGCGATGTGGAAGAGACGGGTATCTTGGTGACGATTGCCGATATTTATCCCGAAAAACGCCAGCGTTACACGCAGTGGGAGGGTTGGAATGCCAACCTCAAACACCGCCGTGAAGAGTTTGCCGAGCGTCTTAAACAACACTTGATGCGACTCACCTCCCGCAAAGAATAAACAAAGCAAACATAAATCAAAAAACTCCGCCTCGTGTTGAGGTGGAGTTTTTTTGTAAGGACGTGATAACGAGGGTGTAGCATCGCGACCCACCCAGCCAATAAAATCGTCTCATCTTCAAAAAAAATAACGGAGCAAGACTTTCGGAATTGTCTGCAAGGGTATTCATCCCGTCAGATGTCCACCCACTCCCCTTGCAGCTCCTATCTCACTAACCTTCTGAACAATAACCCCTTCCCTTAATGTCTTGCTCCGTAAATCGAATTCCTACTCTCCGAATCGTCAAAAAAAACTCCGCAGGGGGGGCGGAGTTTTTTTAGGCAAACAACATCTAAAATATGTTTTGATTACTCTTGTGCCGACTCTTCAGCGGGTGCATCCTCAGCGGGAGCCTCTTCTGCGGGAGCTTCCTCAGCGGGTTTCTCCGACTCGGAAGGAGTCTCTGCGGGCTGCTCAGTCTGCGTAGGAGGTACTTCGGGCTTTACGGGTTCTTGTGCGAAAGCCGCACCTGCGCTCATCATTGCCACGACTGCTAATACTAAAATCTGCTTTTTCATAATCTTTAGTTTTTTAATTGGTTTCTTATTTGGGGAAGCCTGCCGTTCATCAGCGGCTTCGATCCAATAAAGTTCAACCAGCGTGCCATAATTTGCGCTAAATACTTAAAACATTAATTATCAACACATATCGTTTTTTCACAAATTTTCTCCCTTGAGGAATCGGTGGGGAATCCACAAAAAAAGTGTGGAAAAATTCCACACTCTGCAACATTTTTCCACACTCCATCCACAGGGATCTTCCCTCCCTTTGCAACATCATTCCATGCCATAGAGGTGCATTTTATTATAGAGCGTCTTGCGGTCGATGCCCAACAGCCGTGCCGCCTGACTTTTATTACCACCCGTCTGAGCCAAAGCCCTACGAATCTGCTCCTCCTCACTCACAGGATTTCTGAGGGTCATCACTCCCTCGTTGCTCATGGGTTGTTGTATCTCCAAAGATCGCTCGCCCTCGTCAGCCACCTCTACGGGCAGATCACCCACCGTAATGAAATCACCCGTAGCCAAAAGCGTGGCGGTCATCACGGCGTTTTTCAACTGACGCAGATTTCCCGACCACGAACAACGCATCAATGCCTCCGAAGCCGAAGCATCGAAACCAATCAAATGCTTGTCCAAGGCGCGGTTAGCCTGATCCAAGAAGAAATCGGCATAGAGCAGAACATCTTCGGGAGTCTCCCTCAAGAGGGGCATTTTCAGCGTAAATTCATTGATTCGATGGTAGAGATCCCCTCGGAAAGTACCCTTTGCAATCGCACCCTCCAAATCCTCGTTTGTAGCCGTCACCAAACGGATGTCCACCTGAATTTCGCGGTTGCTACCCACGGGTCGAATCCGCCGCTCCTGCAAGGCTCGCAACAACTGCACCTGCGTTTCGTAGGTGAGGTTGCCCACCTCATCCAAGAACAGCGTACCCCAATTTGCCGCCTCGAAAGCACCCCGTTTGTCACTCAAAGCTCCCGTAAACGAACCTTTCACATGACCGAAAAATTCGGATGCAGCCAACTCCTTCGAGATCGCACCGCAATCCACCGCCACAAACGGCTCATCGCGACGCTTGCTACAACGGTGAATCAACTGCGCCACGTGTTCCTTGCCCGTACCGCTCGCACCATGCACCAGCACCGACATATTGGTGGGTGCAACCAAGCGGATGTATTCATACAAACGACGCGAAAGATCGCTCCGTCCCTCTATATAATTAAGTGGGGGAGTCTGATCTGCGGATTTCTTCTTTGCCGCCGAAGACTCTTCGCCCACACCTGTGCCTCCCGCCGAAGAACGCCCTCCGACAGCCCCCGAAGTCCGCGTACCGATGGCAATTTGCCCTCCTTGCTGAGTTCTCTCCTCGACGGCAACCAATGCCTCGCGGATTTTTGCCAACAACTCGGTGGGGTTGACAGGTTTCGCCACGTAGTCTCTCGCGCCGAGCTTCATACTCCGCACGGCATTCTGAATTTCGGCATAACTCGTCATCACAATCACTGGGGTTGTAATCTCCTGACCCGCCATCCATTGCAACAAGGCGATACCATCCTCATCGGGCAGTCGCATATCGCTCAGCACCAATGAGTAAGACTCCTTCGAGAGCCGTTCCTTAGCCCCCGCAATCTTCGATGCCGTCTCCACTTCGAAGCCTTGTTTCGACAACCATGTGCGCAACATCAAGGCAAATGTAGTGTCGTCATCTACGATCAATATTCTCTGTTTCATCATCATTATTCATTTTATCCATCCTGCGCTGTGCCTCTTCTATCACCCGTTCGATCTGAGCCACAACCTCCACAATGCGAGCCTCCGACACCTCCTCGCCCCGCTCCAAGGCTTGAAAAACATCGCTCACAAAGCTAACCTCCAACATCTTAAAGATCGGCAACATCTTATGCGCCAAAGCCTTCATCTGACCAAAATCGCCCCCCAAGTAAGCCTCGCGGAAGCGTCCCAAATTGGCGGAAGTCTCCGTGTGGAACGATCTCAGGATTTCGCAAGCCGCCTCCCGATCTTCCCCCGCAAAGGCGGTCAATGCCGAGAATGCGACATCTTGATCCGCAGGGGATTCCGCAGAGGGTTCCGCCTCGATCTCCACACGAGGCACAGCTCGCCGAATTACCCCAACCAATTCGGTGTAGGTAAACGGCTTTTGCAGACAAGCCGAAAATCCATCCTCCTGAGCCTTTTCCAAAGTCAACTGCCCATGAGCCGACACCACCACAACGGGCATCTCAGGATGTTGTCCTCGCACGGCATTCAATACCCCGTAGCCGTCTCTTTGAGGCATCTGCAAGTCGGTCAATACCAAGTCGAAATGCTCCTTTGCAATGAGTCGCTCGACATATTCGGGACAATCACACCCCACACTCTCTATTCCAGCCCGACGACACATCGCCTCGGTCATCTCTAATTGCAGGCGATCGTCATCGACCAACAGCACCCGAACCCCCTCAGCCGAAGCCTCTTGAGAGGGCATTGCGGTATCTTTTGCCACGGGAATCCACACCGTAAACCGACTGCCTTTTCCGGGGGTGCTTTCCAAGGCGATATGCCCCTTCAAAAGCCTCAACAGACGGTCGACAATCGAGAGTCCCAAACCGAATCCATCGACTCCGCGAGCCGAATCCAAACGCACGAATTCGGCAAAGATTCTGTCGCGTTCCTCACGGCTAATGCCACGTCCCGTATCTTTGACCATCCACACCAACTTATCCTCCACTCGATCGACCCTGAGGCGCACCTCACCATGATCGGTGAATTTCAAGGCATTCGACACCAAATTTTCGATAATCTGGCGGATGCGCAACACATCACCCACCACCGATACGCCCGCCTCAGGTGTAGCATCCAACGTCAAACGCAGATTCTTCTTCGATGCCGTGGATTGAAACGCCCCAAGAATCGACTCCGCCAAACGTTGGGGGTTGAATGCCACACGATTCAGCTCCACTTTGTTCATGTCCAAGCGGTAGAAATCCAAAAGGCTATTGACCAACGCCAACAGATGTTCCGACGAGGAACGCATATTGTCCAAATAAAGTTCCTGACGACGATCCGAGGTCAGACGCGCCATCAAATCAATGTAGCCCATCACCGATCCCAAAGGAGCTTTAATGTCGTGGGTGATCGCCAACATCAACTGCTCTCGGACTTTCAACAGAGCCTCCTTCTGGCGATTCGCCTCCTCCAATTCTCTTCGATAGCGGTTGCTCCGCGACACATCGCGCCACAACACCGCCACAAACAACAACATCATCACGACTGCGACCACCGCAATGCCACCCAACATCCACGAAGAGTTGCGACGAATCTCATTCGAACGATTGATACGTTCCATGAGCAAGAGGTTGTTCTCCTGCTCAAAATCGCGAATCAAACGATAGATTTTCGTGGTGACCTGCTCGTTGCTATATCTGAGTTGCCGACTCTCCTGCCACGCTTGGTCATAAGCCATTTGACGCGATGACTGCACACTATCTTTCAAAGCCTGAAGCACCGCAGCAATCGTATCTTTCACCACCGCTTTCGATGCCGTGCCGACCACCTCACTTCGCGAAATCAACACACTTGAATCCTCCTTTGGGGGACTGAACAAATCGGCAAATCGTCGGAAGAATCTTCGTTTCTTGCGCGGCACAGCCGTGGTATCCTGATGCACGACACGCTCGATCACCGTGTCTGCCACTTCGCTTCGCAGGGTGTCGTTTTGTGGAGCAATGAGCAGTTCGATGTTGCGATCCAACAGATGAGCGACCCCCGATCCTGTCAAGACCCGCTGCACCTTGGTCATGCGCCGTTGCTTGTCCTTCAACAGCCACGTGATGCTATCCAAACGCCCCATCTGCACCCGATCCAAAGTGTCGGTGAGCAGTCTCAACGAATCAATCGACTCACCCACTCGACTCATCTCGCGTCGATATTTAAGGGTATAGGCATCCGATCCCGCAATGGCTAACTGACCATAACTTTCGGCTTGATAGAGATGGTAGAGGATGCGGTTGATGGCGGTACGCTTCTCTTGGAGGCGTTCCAAAGCACGATCGGGCTGGGAGAGGCGCATCACCGTGCGATAGACATGCCCCACCGAGAGGATACAGACAATGATCAAAAGCAGATAACCACCTGCAATTTTCGATTTTACGTATTTCGATTCCTTCACAGCCTCAAAGATAATATCATGCACAACGTGTCAACAACACCCCTAAGAACGATTTTCACCCATTTCATGTCCAAAATATACCACTCTTCGCACTTTGCGTGTAGTAAATCGTCTCATTGGAGCGTCTAATATACAAAAAAGAGTTACTCATCCGATCTTTATCTTATATTAAAGAAAAATTATTCGGAGGAAGAGAACAAATTTTTCCGCAAAAAATATATACCTTTACATCTAAAATACAAACAAATATAACAACGAACACTATGGATTTACTCACAGTAAGCCACGTAACCAAACAATACGCCAACCACAAAGCCTTGGACGATGTATCGCTCGCCATCCCCAAGGGTTCGGTTTACGGATTGCTCGGTCCCAATGGTGCGGGTAAAACAACCTTGATCCGCATTATCAACCGCATCACCGCTCCCGATAGCGGTAAGGTGATGTTCCGAAACCACGAAATAGCCCCCAAAGATGTATACCGCATCGGCTACCTGCCCGAAGAGAGAGGTCTCTACAAGAAGATGAAAGTAGGGGAGCAGGCGATTTTCTTTGCCCGTCTGAAGGGTATCTCGCGTCACGATGCCATCCATCGCCTCAAGGAGTGGTTCGTCCGCTTCGAGATAGAGGATTGGTGGAACAAGAAAGTCGAGGAGTTGTCGAAAGGTATGGCTCAGAAGGTGCAGTTTATCACCACCGTCCTCCACGAACCCGAATTGCTGATCTTCGATGAGCCTTTTTCGGGATTCGACCCCATCAACGCCAAGCTGTTGCAGGACGTGATCATGGAGCTGAAAGACAAGGGTGCAACGGTGATTTTCTCGACCCACAACATGGCATCGGTTGAGGAGATGTGCGAACACATCACCCTGATCAACAAGTCGCACAACATCCTTTCGGGCAACGTGGAGGAGATTCGTCGCAAACACGGATCGAACATCTTCGAGGTGTCGTATCGTGGCGATGAGCAACAACTTTTGGCTCGTTTGGAGGGTCGCTGCGAACTCGTGCCGATGGAGAAGGGCGAGGGTCAAACCTTGTTGCAAACCCAAAGAATCCACATCGAACGTGACGAGGATGTACGTTCGATCATCTCGCTGGTCAACGATGAGGTCGAGATCCGTTCGTTCCGCGAAATCATCCCCTCGATGAACGACATCTTTATTCGTGCCGTGAATGGTAAACTCTAAAAACTGAAAGCTATGTCAAATATTTTCATCATCATACAGCGCGAATTCAACGAGAGAGTTCGCAAAAAATCATTCATCATCACCACCATCTTGATGCCTTTCTTGATGATTGCGCTGATGGTCGCTCCCGTGCTGATTATGAAGTACGCATCGGGCGACACCAAACAGGTGGTCGTTGTCGACGAAAGTCAGAAAATCGCCCCTCGACTCAACAATACCGAGGAGTTGGTGTTCGAACAGACAGACCTCTCAACGGAGGTTGCCCGCAAGGAACTGACCGACAAATATGCCGTTTTGTATATCGGTAGCGATGTGATGGAGAACCCCTCGAATGTGCGTCTTTACGTCAATTCATCGTCGTCGATAAGCGTGGAGTCGACCATCTCGTCACAGATCAGCAACATCATCGAGAGCGAAAAACTCAAGCGATACAACATCGAAAACTTGGAGCAGATTCTCGATGAGGTCAAGACCCCAGTGACGGTGCAGGTATTCCGCAACGACAAATCGCAGGAAACCGACACCCAAGCTCAATCTTCGGTGATCGCTTCGGTGGTTGCCTACATCTTGGGATTCATCCTCTATATGTTCCTGTTGATCTATGGTTCGATGGTCATGCAGGCGGTCATTGAGGAGAAGAATTCACGCGTATTGGAGGTTATGGTCTGCTCGGTGCGCCCGTTCGATCTGATGATGGGTAAAATCTTGGGCGTGGCAGCTGTGGCTGTGACGCAGATCGTCATCTGGGCGGTGTTGGTCATCGGTGTCAGCACCTTTGCTCTGCCCGCCATGATGCCCGACAATATGATGGCAGGCATCGAAGCCGTACAGCAGGGTAATATGGCTGCAACATCGGCTATCGAGGGTATGGATGCCGACATGATCCAAGCCGTAGCTGCAGCAACCGATTTCGGATACATTGTCAAGATCTTCAGCTTCCTGTTGCTCTTCCTTTTGGGCGGTTATCTGCTCTACTCGGCAATGTTCGCAGCCGTGGGTTCGGCGGTGGAAAATGTGCAGGATGCAGGTCAATTGCAGATGCCCATCACCTTGCCGATTATCCTCGCACTGATGATCATGTTGGTGGTCATCAACGACCCCAACTCACCCGTTGCATTTTGGTGTTCGATGATCCCCCTCACGTCACCCATCGTTATGATGGCACGCATCCCCTACGATGTGCCAATGTGGGAAATCATCACCTCGTTGGTACTGCTCTACGCCTCGTTTATCGGCATGGTGTGGGTCGCAGGCAAAATCTATCGCGTGGGTATCTTTATGTATGGCAAAAAGCCTTCGTTTAAAGAGATATTCAAGTGGATGAGATATAAGTATTGATCCTTCGTTGGGGACTAATCCTTCGGGGTATTGATCCTTCGAGGACAAATCCTTCGAGACTAAAACCCACTTCCCCTTATCGAAAAGGTCTTCGAGAGAGAATCGAGGACCTTTTTTTGGTGGATAAACCTAAAAAAATGGGAATAATGTGAGGGGAGATGTATATTTCTGTTAGCAGATTAACACATTCTTCAAAAAAAATTCATAAATTTGCCTCGATAAGATGAAGTAAAGATAAGTATCAATTTCAATAAAATATCTAAAAATCAAAGAACTATGGTTACGATCGACAATTACGATTTCACAGGTAAACGCGCCATTATTCGCGTAGACTTCAACGTACCCCTGAACGAGCAGGGCGAAGTTACGGACGATACTCGTATCCGTGCTGCTACCCCCACCATCAAAAAGGTGTTGGAGAAGGGTGGTGCCGTGATCCTGATGTCTCACCTCGGCCGTCCCAAAAAGAATCCCGATCCCAAGTTCTCGCTTGAGCAGATTATCCCCGCAGTAGAGAAGAACCTCGGTGTAAAGGTTGCTTTTGCAGGTGACTGCATGGGCGAAAAAGCTGCCGAAATGGCTGCACAGCTCAAGGCTGGTGAGGTGTTGTTGTTGGAGAACCTCCGCTTCTATGCTGAGGAGACTGGCAAACCTCGCGTTTCGGCTGAGGCTACTAAGGAAGAGAAAGACGCTGCTAAGAAGGCTCTCAAAGAGGGTCCTCAGAAGGAGTTCGTCAAGAAGTTGGCTTCGTATGCTGACTGCTATATCAACGACGCTTTCGGTACTGCACACCGCAAACACGCTTCGACTTACTTGATCGCTGAGTACTTCCCCAACGACAAGATGTTCGGTTACTTGATGGAGAAAGAGGTAAAGGCTTTGGCTGCTCTGATGGAGAAGCCCGCTCACCCGTTCTGCGCTATCATCGGTGGTTCGAAGGTATCGACCAAGATCGGCGTGATCAAATCACTCATCGAGAAGGTTGACTCGATCGTTATCGGTGGTGGTATGACTTATACATTTGCTGCTGCTCAGGGCGGTAAGGTTGGTAACTCAATCTGCGAGCCTGATATGTTCCCCGTAGCATTGGAGATCTTGAAGTTGGCTAAGGAGAAAGGTGTTGAGTTGGTTATGTCACCCGACGCTTTGATCGCTGACGATTTCGCTCAGTCGGCTAACACTCAGAACGCTCCCGCAAACAACATCCCCGAAGGTTGGGAAGGTGTCGACATCGCTGACGAGGGTAAAGAGCGTTTCCGCAAGCACATCCTCGGTTGCAAAACCATCCTTTGGAATGGTCCCGTTGGTGTATTCGAGATCGACAAATTCGCTACTGGTTCGCGCGTAGTTGCTGAGGCTATCGCTGAGGCTACTCAAGAGAGCGGTGCTTACTCATTGATCGGTGGTGGTGACTCGGTAGCTTGTGTCAACAAGTTCGGCTTGGCTGACAAGGTATCGTACATCTCGACTGGTGGTGGCGCATTGTTGGAGTACATCGAGTTCGGTGACCTCCCCGGTGTTGCAGCTATCCGCAAATAAGATTTTTATTACGAATCTTACAACTCAAACGGAAGCAACCTTATCCTGAGGGGCTTCCGTTTTGAGTTTACATAAAACCTAACTTCCTTATGAAAAAATTACTTTTAATCGCAGCTACATTCTGTATGGCAGCTTGTCAGAACACTCCTTCAACACCACCTGCGATCGACCTCTCGAATTTCGATATTTCGGTCGCTCCTCAAGAGGATTTTTATCAATACGCCACGGGCGGTTGGCAGCAAAAGAACCCGCTCAAACCCGAATATTCTCGCTTTGGTTCGTTTGACGTTTTGGCGGTCAACAACGAACACCGCATCAATGAGCTTTTCAAACAGATGGCTCAACAAGAGGCTACACCCGGTAGCGTAGAGCAGAAGATTTCGGATCTCTACAAAATGGGTCTTGACTCGGTACGCTTGAACAAAGAGGGTGCTGAACCGATCAAAAAGACCGTTGACATGATCCTTTCACTCAACGATCGCGAGCAGTTGACTCACGTCATTGCAGGTCTGCACACAGCTGTTGCCAATCCGTTCTTCAACGTAGGTGTGAGTGCCGACTGGAAAAACAGCTCGATGAACGTACTTTACGCTTCGCAGTCGGGTCTGACGTTGGGTGATCGCGACTACTACTTGGAGCCGCAGAATGCCCACATCATCGCAGCTTACAAAGAGTATCTGAAGAAGATCTTCACCCTGACGGGCTTGGAGGCTGACAAGGTAGAGAAAGCTGTTGAGAGCGTGGTTGCTATCGAGACAAAGTTGGCTGTGAAAACATGGTCGAACGTTGAGTTGAGAAATATGCCCGCACTCTACAACCCGATGACTAAGGCAGAGTTCGAGAAGGCTTATCCCGCAGTGAACTGGGAGGAGTACTACAAAATGTTAGGCATTGGCGATTTTGACAAGATCATCGTCACCACTCCTTCGGCTATAAAACACGCCAACGACATGATTCAACACGAGTCGTTGGAGGACATCCGCTACTACTTGGCAGCTCAGTATATCGACGCTGCTGCAAGCTCGTTGAGCGATGATTTCGTCAACGCATCGTTTGACTTCTATGGTCGCGTCATGTCGGGTAAACAGGAGCAGAAACCCCGTTGGAAACGCGCTATGGCTGTGCCTAACGGAACACTCGGCGAGGCTGTCGGCAAGATGTACGTCGAGAAATACTTCCCCGAAAAGGACAAGATTCGCATGACCGAATTGGTGAAGAACCTGCAGACGGCTCTCTCGCAGCACATTGCTAATTTGGATTGGATGTCGGACGCTACGAAGGCTAAGGCTCAGGAGAAATTGGCTGCCTTCACCGTCAAGATCGGTTACCCCGACACTTGGAAAGATTACTCTACTTTGGTGATTGATCCTTCGAAGAGCTACTGGGAGAACAAGGTTGCTGCAAGCCAGTGGTACACGGCTGACAACATCTCGGAGTTGGGCAAACCCGTCGACAAGGCTGAGTGGGGTATGACTCCTCAGACCGTCAACGCATACTACAACCCCACCACCAACGAGATCTGCTTCCCCGCAGCTATTCTCCAGCCGCCGTTCTACAACCCCGAAGCTGACGATGCTGTAAACTATGGTGCAATCGGCGTCGTGATCGGTCACGAGATGACTCACGGATTCGATGATCAGGGTCGTAACTTCGACAAGGACGGTAACATGAACGATTGGTGGACTGAGGAGGATGCTGTTGCATTCAAGAAGAAGACCGAGGTTTTGGTACGTCAGTTCGACGCTATCGAGGTACTACCCGCCAAGGACGATCAACCTGCATTGATGGCTAATGGAGCTTTGTGCTTGGGTGAGAACATCGCTGACCAAGGTGGTCTGAATGTTGCTCGCACAGCCTTGCTGAATTCGCTCAATGGCAAAGAGGCTGAACCTATCGACGGCTTCACAACCGATCAGCGTTTCTACTTGGCTTACGCTACACTGTGGGCTCAGAACATTCGCGATGAGGAGGCTGCTCGTCTTACTAAGTTGGATGTTCACTCGTTGGGCAAGTGGCGTGTCAACGCAACTCTCCGCAACTTGCAAGCATTCTACGATGCCTTCAACATCACGAAGGACAACAAGATGTTCATGCCCGAAGAGGAGCGCATCATCATTTGGTAAATACATACTTTACCCTCACAAAAAAGGCTGTCTGATTCGTCGGACAGCCTTTTTTGTGTAATTATACCCCCGCGAACCAAAACTCGCTAAAATCGCTTCTAAATGCGTTTTTATTTAGGAGTATTGATTTTATGGGTTAATCATCTGATTCACAAGAAGATAATAAGCATTTTAAGGGTTTTAAACTCCTCCACAGCGCGATAAAATAGAAAGAGCAGCACCACGGGTCGTAAAATTTGAAGTATAAAGCCCTAAAATCGAGGATTTTGAAGTCCCCAATCAACACATAGTCAAATATTATAATATTTCCAGAATATATAGATAAAGCTAATTCCACAAAAAAAACTCCCCACTTCGAAAAAAGTGAGGAGTTTTAGCTTTTTAGTAGAACGTACCTTTCGGCGAGAAGATCGCGTAACCGAAGCTAAACGTGAGATACATATTCTTCCAATTTCTCAGATCGTATTTTGTCAAGCTCAGGCTCACAGGTCCGATTGGGGTTCGGTAGATGAACGAGGCATCGACAATGTAGTGCATCCGATGATCCTTGGTGTCGTAGCCAAAGACCAATGGGTCACGACTCCTTCGTTCGCGATACATGGCATAGAAACCCGTGCGGAAGTAGAAGTTCGACAAGATGTCGAAGGTCGGCATCACACCACCCGCCACAAATCGCTTGGCACGAAAGTCGGGCATATAGATCATCTTGGAGTGAGGCACGGGTGCATAGGTCGGATAGGAGAGCAAGGTTGCCCCATCGCGCGTAAAATTGGGATGGTTGGTCCACACAGCGTCCATATTGAAACCAAACGAGAACCAGTCAAGTTGAGGTATCTCGAAATACTGCTCCCACGAAAATCGCGAACCAAACCAATGACGCGGATGCTTGATGATAAACTTTTCGAGCGTGGCTGGTTTGAATTTGTCCTCTCCCGTAACGAAGATTGCCGAGAGACGGATGTCCGAACCCGTGCGCGGATAGACAAAACGATCCAACGTACTGCGTTGCAAAGCGGCTTTCATGGCAAAGAACGAGAAGCGCGTATGATCGTCCAAGTCGGGCTGAATGATCGAAGCATCGTGGTGATAGTTGACGTGTCCCGCATTCATACGCATCAGGAACAGACTGCGGTGGGTGAGGGGCATACCAAATCCCAACGAGGCAAACAATTCGCTATCCTTAATCTGGAGCGTGTTGTTGATCTTCGTTAGGTTGCCGAAATAGCCGTGATTCAAGTTGCGGTAACTGAAGTTCAAGGAATAGTCCAAGAACAACGCCTTCCACATATAGAAGTCCGTGCGACCGCCAAGAGCACCCCACGAATGGAGAGGTCCCAAGAAAAAGTCAGCCCCCACCTGCTGAGCCACACGTCCAATCTTTTGGTAATTCACGCCCAAGTAGGCTTGGTTAAATGCCGTTGAGGAGACGCAACCACCTACCGAAATTTTGAAATTCGGCTTGGTTCTAAAGCGTGCATCAAACGAGTAAGCATTCGAGTCGCGGTTGTAGGTGACGTGCGGGAAATCCATCTCGAAATCACCCGTAGCCAACACTTCATAGAGGTTCTCTCTCAATTCGGGGAATTTCATCGGACGCTGCACACCCGGAGTGCGACGATCGACTTGCACAAAGTCGCGGATATACGCGCACTGAGCATCGGAAAGTCCACCAAGATCGTAGTCGTTGAACACCAACGGCGGACATTTCTTGCGGAAAGCCTGACGACGCTCCTCATATTGACGCGGAGTCCAACGCTCCTTGATGCGTTTCATAATACGCGGTAGGGCAGCAAGTGCATCCTCATAGCCTTGATCCATGATCTCCACCGCACGATCAAAATCGAGCATATTCACCCCCACAGCACGGGCAATCGAAGCACCCTTCTCGCGGGGTACTTCATAGTCGGTTTTCTGCATCGCCAGCATAAACGCCTGATCGAAAATATCGCTCTGCTGGGTTGACGCAGTATTGCCATCGGTACAGATGCTACCAAGGATAAATTGGGGACGAAAAGCCTCGTCCATCGGCTTCCACGGGAAGTTATCGAAGATGCCTCCATCGTAGAGCAACATCGAATCGCGCACCACGGGTTTAAACACCAAGGGAATCGACATCGAAGCACGCACAGCTTCGCTCAATTCGCCCTCTCGCAGCACCACCGGACGGCGTGCATTCATATCGCTCGCCACACACAGAAACGGCACCATCAAGTGATCGAAATTCCCCTTAGACGCAGCCGTTGCGGGAGCAAACAATTCGGTCAAAGCCATATCCACCTGTATCGACGACACAAGATTGGTTGGCATAGAAAAAGTTTTATTCTTACCCTTGCGGAAGTCGAGGCGCACGTTGACAAACGAGGGCGCATGACCAAACTGTCGATAATAGGACATATATTTATTGGGGTCAATACGTCCCGACACCCACTCTTTGACCACTCCCGAAGCAACGATTTCTCGCATTTCGTGAGGTGAATATCCTGCGGCATACATCGCCGCGATGATTGAACCCATCGAGGTGCCGGCAACAAAGTCAATCGGCACACCATTTTGTTCGAGAGCCTCTAACACACCGATGTGATAAAGACCTTTGGCACCGCCTCCGCTCATCACCACACCAACCCCATGAGGTTTCACACGACCAAATGCAGGCACGACAAGAAGCAATACCATGAGAAATGAAAGGGATTTACGCAACATATCTCATTTTTTTTGTAACTTTGCATACTAATGCTCTTGTCAAAAGTAGAGAAAAAGGATAAACAATCAAAATATGATCGACAAAATTAATGAACTTCTCCGACGAGTCGAAGAGTTCACCCCAAAAACAGCAGCCGAAGTCGAGGAATTCCGCATTGCGATTCTCGGTAAAAAAGGCGAACTGAATGCTCTGATGGAGCAGTTCAAAACAGTTGCACCCGAACAGAAACGTGAGTTGGGTCAGCTAATCAACCGTTTGAAAACAACAGCCACCGAGCGTATCAACACCTTGCGTCAGGAGATGCAGGATGCTGCCGCTGAATCGAAGTCGGCTATTGACGATATGACCCGCCCCGGATCGGCAGAACAATTAGGTTCGCGCCACCCGATTTCGTTGGTCAAAAACCAAATCGTAGAAGCATTCTCGCGCTTGGGTTACACCGTAGCCGATGGTCCCGAAATCGAGGACGACTTCCACGTATTCTCGGCTCTGAACTTCCCGCCTGAGCATCCCGCTCGCGATATGCAGGACACGTTCTTCGTAGAGAAAAATCCCGACATCTTGTTGCGCACACACACCTCGTCGATTCAGGTGCGCACGATGGAGCATCAGAAACCGCCCATCCGCGTGATCTGCCCCGGACGTGTATTCCGCAACGAGGCGATCTCGTATCGCGCACACTGCATCTTCCACCAGATCGAAGGTCTTTACATCGACGAGGGCGTATCGTTTGCCGACATGAAGCAGTCGTTGCTTTACTTCGTCAAGGAGATTTTCGGCGAGGATGCCAAGATTCGTATGCGTCCATCATATTTCCCCTTCACCGAGCCTTCGGCAGAGGTTGACGTATCGTGCAACTTGTGCGGTGGTAAGGGCTGCCCGGTCTGCAAGAATACGGGCTGGTTGGAGATCATGGGTTGCGGAATGGTTGACCCCAACGTTCTCCGCGCAAACAACATAGACCCTGAGAAATATTCAGGCTTCGCATTCGGTATGGGTATCGAGCGTATCGCCATGTTGAAATATGGCGTAAAGGACTTGCGCCTCTACTTCGAGAATGACGTGAGATTCCTCCATCAGTTCGACACTGCATTGTAACCTCCTTTCAAGGACATCAATAAACAGGGTAGGCTGTGTCGTTGGTAGCAGCGACCAGCCTACTTTTTTTCATTGTTCCACGTGGAACAATCTCCGCTCCACAGACGCAAAAACCCCTCAAAGCGCAATAGAACAGCGCAAGGGAACGTTTGATTAGAAATCCAATTTGACATGAAAAGGCTATTCTCAATTCTACTCCTCACACTCTTGTTTTCGACCGCATTCACTTCGGGACAGACACCTCTTTCACCCGTTGCGAATTCGGACACTCTGAGTAGCGTGTGGCTCTACACGGAGGGCATCAAGAAATTTATGATCGACCGCGACACCACGAAGGCAAGAGAGTTGTTTTTGAGAGCCATCGAAAAAGATTCAACCTACGCACCCGCCTATTACCAACTCGCCACCAACAATATTTACACCTCACCTAAAGAGGCTGTGATGTGGGCTGAACATGCTTGGCAACAAGACACCACGAATATGTGGTATGGTCGCTCCTACGGTCAAGCATTGATCATGGCAAATCAATACGCCAAGGCGATTGATGTTTTCAAGCGTTTGTGCAGAATGGACGACGACCCCGATAGCTATCGGATTTTGGCAGCCTTGTATCAGCAACAGAACAACCCTTACATGGCTCTTTCAACGTTGGATTCTGCAGAGATCCGCCTCGGAAGAATTCCACTATTGAGCGTGATGAAACGTCGCTTATTGGTAGCAACACATCAGTTCGACAAGGCAATTACAGAGGCTAAAAAGCAGGTCGCGGAGACTCCTTTTGAGATCGAACATCATATTGATTTAGCAGACCTCTACGGCATGGCGGGCAAAGATTCGTTGGCCTTGGTGGAGTATGATGCAGCTGCAAAGATCGACCCCACAGACATCAATATGCTGATGTCGAAATCGGATTTCTACAACAACCGCAACGATGTTGTGAAGGTATTGGAGATCACCGAAAAGTTGTTTGCATCGGACAAATTCCCCGTAAAGGAGAAGACCGATCGCTTCGAGAGATACACCTCAGTGATGAGCTTCTACCAGCAATATTACCCACAGATCGACAATCTCGCACGGACACTGATTATCCATCACCCGATGGACGAAAAGGCAATCACCCTCTATGCTCGCCACTTGATTGCAACGGGCGAGCTGGATCGTGCTTTGGAACTGTACAAACTCCACACTTTAGACACTCCTCCCGTAAAGGATTTCTTTCTGACGATTATCGACATCGAGAGCTTCAAACAGCGTCCCGATTCGGTTGCTTTGTATGTGAATCGCGCCTTGAAACACTTCCCCGAAGAGACACGCCTCCACCTCGCCAAGGGCAATGCTTTGGGTTACTCGAAGAAGAACAAAGAGGCGATGCAGGCTTACAAAGAGTCGCTGAAATATGACGACAACGATTCCCTGCGCAGTGTCGCTTGGGGATTGATTGGCGACACCTACAACCGCATTGCCGAAGAGAGTGGGGAAGGCAAGATGGCAAAGAAGATGATGGCGAAATGCTACGCAGCCTATGACAAAGGTTTAAACTACGACAAAAACAATATTCTGATCCTAAACAACTACTCCTACTTCCTTTCGTTGGATGGCGAGCGGCTGGAACACGCCTTGGATATGTCGGGTCGCGCGATCGCTTTGGACGAGAACAACCCAACCTACATAGACACCTATGCGTGGATTCTCTTCAAGTTGGGACGTTTGGAAGAGGCAAAGAAAAATATGCAACAAGCCTTGGCGCTGGATGGTCGCAAGAGAAGCGAACTCATGGTGAATTACGGAGATATGTAAGCGGCGATGGGGCAGGATTTCATGGCAGAAACACACTGGCGACGGGCGTTGGAGAATGGTTACGATGCCGAGAAGATCGCCGAACGAATTATGAAACTCAAGGAACAGAATCAATAAACTTCCCCGACGATGAAAACCTCAAAACTGATCATTTTTACCACCCTTTTTGGATTGCTTTTCTTAGGGCAGGCTGTGGCTCAGAATTCGGAACGAGTGAAGAAGCAACAGCAAGTAATCGCTAATCTGGAAAAGAAAATCGCCTCGGAAGAGAAGCGCATTCAGGATCTACGATCCGACCGCAAAGCGACCGAGAAGCGCATGAGATTGATGGCACGACAGATCGAGAACCGCACCCAACTTTTGGCAGAGACCGAGCAAGAGGCAACGATCCTCAAAGACGAAATTCGCCAAAAAGACAGCCTTGCAGGGGATCTTGCCTCGACCTTGGAACGCTATCGCAAGGAGTATAAGGAGATGGTACGCGAGGCTTATCGCAACTATCGCCACAACAACTATCTAACCTACATTTTCTCATCGAAGGACTTCGAACAAGTAGCTCGCAAGATTACAAACCTAAGAGCGGTGGCTTCGATGCGCCAACAGAAATTAGAGAAGATAGACGAGTTGTCCAAGCAGGTAAAGGTCGAGCAGGAAGCCTTACTCAAAAAGAAAGCATCGTTGGACGAAGTGATGAAAAAGCTCAACACCCAACGCGAAAATCTGAAACGTGACACGCGCAATGCACAGCTATCCATACGCAAAATGTCGGCAAGCGAGAAAAGCGCCCTTCAACGTAAATTATCGCAAGAGCAGGAACTCGATTCGGCAATCAGCGAACTAAGAAAGCTCACCAAGGGCAACAAGCAGGGTAGTTCGTTCTCGACACACACAAGCGGTCTACATCTTCCCGTTGTCGGAGGTCGCGTGAAACTCTACAAGGGCAACATGGCTGAAATTGCAGGAGCAAAGGGCGCGAAGGTCATTTCGATCTATGACGGCAAGGTCATCGACATCAGACGAGATCGAATTACGGCAAAATACATCGTTTACATCGCTCATGGCGAATACCTAACCACCTATGGCAACTTGGCATCAGTATGCGTTGAAAAGGGCGCAAACGTAGCAAAGAATGCACAGATCGGAACGGTCGGCGCATCGGTGAATATTATGACGATGGAATCCGACTACAAGATCATCTTCGGAGTCTACCCGCCAAATCCCAAGACGCACATGAAAGCTGCGGATTGCTTCAAGAAATAACCCCACAAAAGGGACGCTACACGGACGAGTTTGACCCGCAAAAGGTCAGTCTCGTCCGTTTTTTGTGAAATATCGCGAGGGGAAGAGAAAACACTCAACATATTTTCGTATTTTTGCGACAAATAACCGCCGCACAAATCTAAGCGACGGAGTAATCCCAAAGACTATGGCTGTAAGATACTACACAGAAGATTGCACCTACCGTCTGCCCGCCAAACGCCTCACAGCAAAATGGCTCGCAAAAGTAGCCCAAGGAGAGGGTTATAAACTCGGTGATGTGAATTACATTTTTTGCTCGGCAGAGAAACTGCTCGAAATGAATCGCCAATATCTTCACCACGACTATTTCACCGATGTCATCACGTTTGATTACAGCGATCGCCGAGGCACAAAAATCATCTCAGGCGACGTCTTTATCGACATCGAAACCGTGGCGGACAACGCATCGCAATACGGAGCGACACGTCTGCAAGAGATGCGCCGAGTAGTGGTTCATGGCGTGCTACACCTCTGCGGTCAGGGCGACAAAACTCCCTACACCAACAAGCAGATGCACCGCAAAGAGAACAAATATCTGAAATTCTGGGACGCTCCCGAAGAGTGGCTCAAAGAGGACGAATAAAGCTCGAAGGAAGGGCAATTTTTCAAATATAGGAACATGAGACTTGAATATGATATTATCGTGATCGGTGGTGGTCATGCAGGTTGCGAGGCAGCTGCGGCTGCGGCTCGTTTGGGTTCGCGCACACTCCTCCTCACGATGGATATGACCAAACTCGCCAATATGTCGTGCAATCCCGCTGTGGGTGGAGTTGCCAAAGGACAGATCGTGCGCGAGATTGATGCGTTGGGTGGAGAGATGGGACGCGTGACGGATTTAACCGCCATTCAATTCCGTATGCTGAACCGGTCGAAGGGTGCAGCAATGTGGAGTCCGAGAGCGCAATGCGACAAAACACGATTCTCGGAGGTGTGGCGTCACACACTGGAGAATATCGACAATCTCTACATCTGGCAAGATGCTGCCACAGCTTTGATTTTCGATGACATCAAGGAGGGCGAGGAGCATCTTTCGGAGCAGAAACATCGCGTCGTAGGTGTTCGCACACGAATGGGCGTAGAGTTCTCATGCAAGAAAGTTATCCTCACAGCAGGCACTTTCTTGGAGGGTGTGATGCACTGCGGACAAGCCAATGCCGAGGGTGGACGCGCTGGAGATGCAGCATCACACGGCATGACCCAATCGTTGGAGAGCATCGGTTTTGTGTCGGGTCGCATGAAGACAGGAACTCCAGCACGATTGGATGCCCGCACGATCAACTTCTCGATCTTGGAACCACAGCCGGGTGACGAAAACCCCGCAAAATTCTCATTCTCCTCGGAGACTTCCCCCGTGAAGGATCAGATGCCATGCTACTTGGTTTACACCTCGAAGGAGGTACACGACACCCTGCGCACGGGATTCAAATATTCGCCTCTGTTCAACGGCACGATCAAGGGTATCGGTCCGCGTTACTGCCCCTCGATCGAGGATAAGTTGCGCACGTTTGCCGACAAGGATCAGCACCAACTTTTCTTAGAGCCTGAGGGTCGCACCACAAACGAATACTACTTGAACGGCTTCTCTTCGTCACTTCCATGGGAGGTGCAATGGGAGGCAATTCACAAGATCAAAGGTTTGGAAAACCTCCACATCTATCGTCCGGGTTATGCCATCGAATACGACTATTTCCCACCCACGCAACTTCACCACACCTTAGAGACTCGTTTGGTCAAGGGACTCTATTTTGCGGGTCAGGTCAACGGTACGACGGGTTACGAAGAGGCGGCTGCTCAGGGTTTGATGGCTGCAATCAACGCTCACCAAGCCGAAGTAGGAGGGGAGCCAATCATCCTTCAACGTGACGAAGCCTACATAGGTGTTTTGATCGACGACTTGGTGACCAAAGGTGTAGACGAACCCTATCGAATGTTTACGTCAAGAGCCGAATATCGCATCCTTTTGCGTCAAGACAATGCAGATATCCGTCTAACACCGATCGGCCGTAAAATCGGCTTAATTTCCACAAAGAGATGGGAGGAGTTCACCCACAAGAACGCACAAGTAGAGGCACTGGTGGCCTATACCCGCAAGGAGAGTGTGAAGATGGAATTGGTGAATGATTATCTTCGTTCGGTGAATTCCGATCCGCTGACTCAAGGCAAGAAGCTCTTCGATCTCTTGACGCGCAACAACGTTTCGATCGCGACCATCAAGGAAGTACTTCCGCGTTTAAAAAGATTCCTCACGGAGAACGCCATCTCGGACGAAGCGATCGAAGAAGCCGAAATTCAGATCAAATACAAGGGTTACATCGAGCGCGAGAAGTTCATCGCAGAGAAACTTCACCGACTGGAAAACATCCGCATTCCCGAAGATTTCGACTACACGCAGATGAATGCCCTCACGATCGAGGCACGCCAGAAGCTCACGCGCATTCGCCCCACGACCATCGGTCAAGCATCGCGCATTCCGGGAGTATCGCCCTCCGATGTAAACGTTCTACTCGTCAAATTTGGAAGATAAAGGGCAGTGTTCCACGTGGAACATCCCACAGAATTCAACCTCGGATAGAGATAAAAAGAAAGCCGCAACCCATGATGGATTGCGGCTTTCTTTGTTGCGGGAGAGTTTATTCTACACAGATCGTACACCAGTGGTGAATATCCTCCGAACGACCGTATTGAATGTCTTGAAGTGCCGTATAGAGCTTCATCGAATACTCGCCGACCTCCGTTCCGTAGGAGTAGCTTGCACCCGTCTGCATATCGTGAATCTCGCCAATCGGTGAAATTACAGCAGCCGTACCGCAAGCGCCACACTCCGTGAAAGAGGGCAACTCCTCGACAGGAACATGACGCTCCTCGACCTCCAAACCCATATCGCGAGCTAACTGACGCAACGATTTATTCGTGATCGAAGGCAAGACTGATGGTGACTTAGGAGTGATGTACTTGCCCTCTTTGATGCCGAAGAAGTTGGCAGCACCACACTCCTCGATATACTTATGCTCGGCAGCATCGAGATACATTACATTGGAATATCCCTCCTTGTGGGCTTTCTCGCCCGACATCAGGCTGGCAGCATAGTTACCTCCCACCTTCACATCGCCCGTACCACGCGGAGCAGCACGGTCCTGAATACGGTCAATAGCAACTTTAATCGGTTTGATACCCGCCTTGAAGTAAGCACCCACAGGCGAGCAGTAGATGATCAACAAAGCCTCCTTAGCAGGCTTCACACCCAACCCAACCGAAGTACCGAACATCACAGGACGCAGATATAAAGAAGCCCCCGTGCCATAGGGCGGCACGAAACGTTCGTTGAGTTTTACAACCTCGACACAAGCCTTAACGATCATATCCACAGTCGGCACAGGCAGACACAAACGCTCTGCCGAAGATTGCAAACGGCGGGCATTGTCCTCGACACGGAACAAACGCACCTTGCCATCCACACCTCGAAAAGCCTTCAAACCCTCGAACAACTCCACGCCATAATGCAGACACGAAGCCGACATGTGCATATTGACATACTCATCCTTCGTGAGCATCATTTCGCTCCATTTACCATCGGTAAATGTGTAACGAGCGTTATAATCTGTCTTATGATAGTCAAAGCCTAATGCACTCCAATCCAAATTTTCCATCTCTAAAGTTTTAAGTTTTCGTTGTTTTTTTAGCCAACAATAGCACCGCTATTGGTCGTATCCGAAGGCGAGAGCAGGCGCAATTTACCCGAAGCATCCTCAGCCATCAAGATCATACCTCTCGACTCGATGCCACGCAGATTACGAGGCTCCAAGTTGACGAGTACCAGCACCTGCTTACCGATCAGCTCTTCGGGGGTGAAATGCTCGGCAATACCCGACACAATCACACGCTCATCAATACCCGTATCAACCGTCAATTTGAGCAGTTTCTTAGTCTTTGCCACCTTCTCCGCAGCCTTGATGGTCGACACACGGATGTCCATCTTCTGGAAGTCATCGAACGAGATGGCATCCTTCTGGGGTTCGATATTTTGCGAAGCCTCAGCCGCAGCATTTGCAGCCTTCGTGGCAGCCAATTTATCTAATTGTTTCTGAATCACATCGTCCTCGATCTTCTCGAACAACAGCTCAGGTTTGCCAATTTCGTGACCAGCCTCCACCAAGTCGATCGCACCCAAACGCTCCCAACCAAAGTTGTCGACAGCCAACATTTTCAAGATCTTCTCTGCCGAGAAAGGCATGAACGGCTCGATTGCAATCGCAGTGTTTGCCGTGATCTGAAGTGCAATATTAAGGATGGTCTCGACACGCTTGGGATCGGTCTTAACAACCTTCCAAGGCTCGGTGTCTGCCAAATATTTGTTACCGATACGCGCAACGTTCATCGCATCCTTCAACGCCTCGCGGAAGTGGTAATGCTCGATGTTCTGCTCCAAAGAACCCTTCACCTGAGCCATCTCCTCGATCGTTGCACGGTCGTAGTCGGTCATCTCACCCAAAGCGGGAACTTTACCTCCATAATATTTCTGAGTCAAGACCAGAGCGCGGTTGACGAAGTTACCCAACACGGCAACCAACTCCGAGTTGTTGCGGGACTGGAAATCCTTCCACGTAAAGTCGTTGTCCTTCGTTTCGGGAGCATTGGCGCAAAGCACATAACGCAACACGTCCTCCTTGCCGGGGAACTCATCCAAATACTCGTGCAACCAAACAGCCCAATTTCGCGAAGTCGAGATCTTGTCGCCCTCCAAATTGAGGAACTCGTTAGCCGGCACATTTTCGGGCAGGATATAATCGCCATGAGCCTTTAACATCGACGGGAATACGATGCAGTGGAATACGATGTTATCTTTACCGATGAAGTGAACCATCTTGGTGTCCTCCGACTTCCAATACTTCTCCCAATCGGGCGTAAAGTCCTTAGTAGCAGAGATATAGCCAATAGGAGCATCGAACCAAACATACAGCACCTTACCGTCAGCACCCTCGACCGGCACGGGGATACCCCAATCCAAGTCACGGCTTACGGCACGGGGTTGCAGACCGCCGTCCAACCAGCTCTTGCACTGACCATAGACGTTGGTTTTCCACTCTTTGTGACCGTCCAAAATCCATTCGCGAAGGAACGATTCATACTGATCCAAAGGCAGATACCAGTGTGTCGTTGACTTTTTGACAGGCACTGCACCCGACACTGCACTGTGGGGATTGACCAACTCATCGGGCGAGAGGGTCGAACCACAAGCCTCGCACTGATCGCCATAAGCGTGTTCGTTGCCACACTTCGGGCAGGTACCCGTGATGTAACGATCCGCCAAGAACGTTTGCGCCTCGGTGTCGTAGTACTGCTCCGAGGTGCGCTCGATGAACTTGCCATCGTCGTATAACTTGCGGAAAAATTCCGAAGCGGTCTTAGCGTGGGTCTCGGATGAGGTGCGCGAGTAGATGTCAAACGAACATCCCAAACGCTCGAACGAACGCTTGATGATGGCGTGGTAGCGATCCACAACCTGCTGCGGCGTGATGCCCTCCTTACGCGCTTTGATGGTGATAGGCACACCGTGTTCGTCCGATCCGCAGACCGAGATAACGTCGCATCCTTTCAGACGCAAATAACGGGTATAAATATCCGAAGGTATATAGACTCCCGCAAGGTGACCGATATGAACCGGACCGTTGGCATAGGGGAGTGCCGATGTTACAAGGTAACGCTTAAACTCTTTTGCCATATATTTTTACAAATGCTAATTTGGTTCAAAATTAATCATTTTTAAGCGAATCGGAAAGAATCTCACGCATTTTCTCTCCGATGAGCTAAAACAGCCCCAAAATGACCAAGAATCGGGGAGAATTCGCGGGCTTGTCTCACGTAAAATCTCAAAGTCCCCTTTTCGCCACCGACTCGCCCCTCAACGAAAAAAAGGTCGCACCCCGAAAAGAGGTACGACCCAATATATCGTGAGGTCTTTTCCTAAAAAAGCCTCAACATCTGAAGCCTTAGATTAGCGAATCTCCATCTCGTCGACCAGCCAACCTGCACCGCCGAATTTATCCATAACGAACAAAACGTAACGAATATCGACAGCGATTGTACGTTGCAATTCGGGTTCGAAAGCCACGTCACCCGACATAGCCTCCCAGTTGCCATCGAATGCCAAACCGATCAGATCGCCATCGGCATTCATCACCGGCGAACCAGAGTTACCACCCGTGATGTCGCAGTCGATCAGGAATGCCACGGGGAGTTCGCCTGCTGTATTGGCATAACGACCATAGTCGCTCGTCTCGTACATCGTCTTCAACTTCTCAGGCACGTAGAACTCCATCGGGTTCTTGGGATCTTCCTTCTCCATCACACCCTTCAAAGTCGTGTAGTACTCATAGCGGATGCCATCAGCAGGGCTATAAGGCAGTACGCGACCATAGGTCAAACGGATCGTGAAGTTAGCATCCGAAGCCCAAGCCTTGTCGGGTTGCATCATCATCAAACCCTTGACGTAAAGACGATGCCCCTCGCGGAATTTATTGCGACCCTCAGCCTGCTTTGCTTGCAGTTCGGTGATCTTCTCAACCAGCGAGCTACCCAAAACCACAGCGGGATCAGCCTTCAGATCAGCCTTCGAAGTCAATGCCTCCAAAGCCTGCTCCTCAGATGCAAATACCGAATTTGCATACAGCGCATCGACATACTTATCGGTGTTGCCACCAAACTGAGCATCGATTACCTCTGTAAATACCGAAGGTAATTGTTGGCAGTTCTCCTTGATGATCTCAAACATACGATGAGCCACCTTCTTGTCGGTCGACAAGTTGAAGTCCTTGTAGAAGTTCTCCACGCGAGCCTTCATCGCCTCAACATCCTCCGATTTTACTTTCTTCTGCGATTTAAAACGATCCACCTGACGGGCAATCGCTGCAATCTCAACAGCACGATAACCAGCCTCCATCAAATACTGCGAAGTTGCATAGTAGGGCAGTGTCTCCTCGATGCTCTCGCGAATGAGCGTCAGCGCATTTTGGAATCCCTCCTGAGGCAGTGTGTTGGCATCAGCCCATGCTTGGAATTGACGCTCCTGCTCCTCCTTGCGTGCCTTCACTTCCAAACGCTCGATGCCACGCGACATACCGATCGAATTCTTCCAGTAGTTCGACGAGTGAGCATATTTGGTTGCATACTGAATGCGCACCTTGTCGCTTGCCGACATATCCTCCATCAACAGACGCTGACGCTCGCCACGGATGAAGATACGCTGGGGATTCTCCACCTCCAACATACGATCAATCTCATACGAGGTCATGTAACGCTGTGTAGAACCGGGGAAGCCCATGATCATGCCGAAGTCCTTCTCATCGTAGCCCTCCAAAGAGACCTTCAAGAATTTCTCAGCCTTATAGGGGCGGTTGTCCTTCGAGTAAGCTGCGGGTTTGTTATCCTTGCCTGCATAGACACGGAACACCGAGAAGTCACCCGTATGACGGGGCCACATCCAGTTGTCGGTGTCGCCACCAAACTTACCAATCGACGAGGGAGGAGTACCCACCAAACGAACGTCGGTATAGACCTCCATCACAAAGGCGAAATATTGATTGCCACCAAAGAACGACTCGATGGTCAGCTCCATGTTGGGGTTCTTTTTCCTGAGGCTCTTCTTTACAGCCTTGAGGTTCTCGGAAGCCATCTTGTCGAACTCTTCACCCGAAGCAGTCGAGGGAATGTTACCCACAACATCAGCCGTTACGTCGATGATCTGACGGATGAATCTCACCTCCAGACCCGGAGCGGGCAGTTCCTCTTCGTTAGACATTGCCCAGAAACCATACTTCAGATAGTCGTGTTCCACCGACGAGAGTGCCTGAATCGAACCATAACCACAGTGGTGGTTGGTCAACAACAGACCTTCGCTCGACACGATTTCACCCGTACATCCACCTCCGAAGATCACGATCGCATCCTTCAGTGAAGATTGGTTCATGCTGTAAATGTCCTCAGCCGAGAGACGACAGCCATAGTCCTGCATCTGTTTGATGTTCATCTTCTGAAGGTAGGGCAAAAGCCACATGCCTTCATCGGCTCTTGCGGTGAACGCTACGAACACCGCGGCTAAAAATAAAAATAGTCGCTTCATTTTCTTTTATTTAATTTGAATCATGTTTAATATCGAACGTTCGGCAGCTTTTCTCAGCTCCTCATCCAACTCGATCGCTGGAGACTCCTCCTCCAAACAGCGGACGATATTCTCCAACGTTACCATCTTCATATACTCGCACTGATTGCACGCCTCGCCTTTGACATTGGGCGCAGGGATGAATCGCTTGTGGGGCATACGTTGTTGCATCTCGGTGATGATGCCCGGTTCGGTCACCACGATAAACTCCTCGGCAGGACTCTTTTCGCAGTAAGCCAAAATGCCCGAAGTTGCTCCCACATAATCGCCCACAGCCGTCACAGCCGACGGGGATTCGGGATGCACCACCACGGGAGCATGGGGATGTTGGCGTTTCAGCTCCACGATCTTCTCCAACGAGAATCCATCATGCACATGACAACAGCCATCCCACAGCACCATATTCTCTCGTCCGGTCAACTGCTTGATGTAACCGCCCAAATTCTTATCAGGTGCAAAAATGATGGGTTGATCCTTGGGGATCGACTCCACCACCTTCAAGGCATTGGACGAGGTACAACAAACATCGGTCAGCGCTTTGATGCCCACCGTTGTGTTGACATACGAGATGACCAAATGGTCGGGATACTTCTCTTTAAAACGCGCGAAAGCCTCCGCATCACACGAATCCGCCAACGAGCAGGTTGCTTCGGGAGCTGGAATCAACACCTTCTTTTCGGGGCAAAGCACCTTGGCAGTCTCCGCCATGAAATGCACACCCGCAAAGAGGATGATTCGCTGACGGACACTTTGAGCCTTGATCGACAGGGCGAGCGAATCGCCCAAGAAGTCAGCCACGGCTTGCACTTCGGGCGAAGTGTAGTAGTGGGCGAGGATCACGGCATCTTTTTTGCGTTTGAGTTCTTCGATGCGAGCGATGAGTTTGTCGGAGTTATTGACCATCGTTTTTTAATTTTATTTATTCTTTATTTAAATAATTATAAAATAATAAGAAATATAATAGCTGTTGACAATGTGGATAACTCCAAGGGGTTTTCATTTATCGACAATAGCCATTCGAGTCTCTTCATTACTTTTCGTCTTAGGTCATTGAAAACGTGAGTAATAGACGAACTATTAACACCTGTTTATAAGTTTGCCGACATATCAACATTTAAATTTTGTCCACATTCTATTGCTCTTTCCTCGGTTTTGGACAGACAATAATTCTTCATAACTATTTTTTGTTCTTTCCTTTATTTGTCTATACCCGCCTTTGATTGGATTTTGCAAATGAAATGTTTTAAAACTTGTCATGAGTTGTTATCGACATTTTAAACGGTTGTCAACACTATTTGAATACCTTTTCAACGATCTTCTCCGAGATGTTGTGATACCACTCCTCAACTCGGGGATCAATGCCTGCGGCAGGCTGTCCTCCATCGGCTCCCTCCATGATCGACTGCACGATGGGGACCTCTCCCAACAAATCAACACCATGCTCCTCGGCATACTGACGCGCTCCGCCCTTGCCAAAGATATAATACTTGTTGTTGGGTAACTCCTCAGGCGTAAACCATGCCATATTCTCGATGATACCCGCTACGGGGATGTTGACGTGTTCGTTGCGGAACATCTCCACACCACGGATCACATCCGCAACGGCAATCTGCTGAGGGGTCGATACGATCACGGCTGCATCCAAATTCAACTCTCCGATGATCGACAAGTGAATATCGCCCGTGCCGGGAGGCAGGTCGCAGAGCAGGAAATCCAAAGCTCCCCACTGTGTTTGGTGGATCATCTGCTTCAGGGCATTCACCGCCATAGCACCTCTCCACAACAGAGCGTCGGTCTTTTTGATGAAGAAACCAATCGACATCAACTTCACCTCCATCGACTCTGCGGGGATGATACGATCCTCGTCGCCCTCGCGGACTGCATCGGGCAGATAGTCCTCACAACCAAACATTTTGGGCTGTGAAGGTCCATAAATATCGGCATCCAACACACCGACACGATAGCCCATGTTTCTCAGAGCTATCGCCAAATTGGCTGTGACGGTCGATTTACCTACGCCACCTTTACCCGAAGCGATGGCAATCACCTTGGCGATGGATTTGGTGGTGGAATGCTCCTTCATCATATCGGGACGAGGAGCGTGACCGCCCTCCTTGACCAATACGAAGATTTCGTTTTGGGGCAGAGCCTCCTTCAACAGAGCCTCGCTTTGATTCTTGATTTTTACGGCAAACGGATCACGAGTCTTCGCAAAACGCAGCGTAACGGCGATCTTTTCGTCTTGGAGGGCAATGTTCTCCACAATGCCTTCTTCCACGATGTTCCGACCGCTTTCGGGATAAATCACGGCCGTGAGCAATTCTTTGATCTTCTCTTCCATATTATATAAGCGTTACTTGTGTGTAAATTCTTTGTTTCGTATCGCCCGCCGTAGCGACGAACGTGGGTGTTCGTCAAGCGGGCAGGGGGGACGTTGACTTGTTTATAACAGATGTTAATTATTCAAAAGCTTGATTATCTGCTGCTTATTGTATGTTTCGACAGCTCGTTGAACAAATTAACAACACTTATCAACAGTTATTAACCGAGTGTTTGGGAGCGGTTGCGTGCTTGATTTCGTGGGCGATTGCTTCCTGTTTATGCCCTCTGCACCAAAACCTCGCCCTTCATTCCTTTTAATAGCCTCCTCTTGTTTCTCGCCTCTCGCCAATCTCGCGTTCCTGCTTTCTCTTCTCTTGCTTCCCTTATCCTTTCGCCCCCCTTGCCCCTCGCTTCTACTCCCACCCCCGAAAAATAGGGCGGCGGAGGGCTTTCTCATTGGCAAAGATAGTGTTAATTTCAGACTTATCGTTAAAATGAGTCAAAAAATATTATCGTTTTTCGATAAAATTTGTTTGTTCTTCGTGAAAAATGTTTAACTTTGTTCTTAGCGAAAAATAGATAACAATAAAATAGGAACAATTATGAAATTTCTGAGAACTTTCTTGGCAGCCCTGCTTGCATTTGTTGTGGGGTTTTTTGTTGTGTTCGTTGTGTGGTTGTCTTCACTCGCGGGAATGTTAGGCTCGATGAGTAAGACGGTAGTTGTTGAGGATCAATCTATCTTGAAGATCGACTTCGCAGAGACAATGATTGATGCGCCTTCGACCAATCCTTTTGCGGGAATTGATCCCATGTCGCTCTCTTCGACGGGACAGCTTCCGCTGTTCAAGGCTTTGAGAGCTATCGACGCAGCCAAAGAGGATGGACGTATCAAGGGTATCTACCTGCGCATGAATGGCATGGGTGGTGTTTCGGGATCGGCAATTTTGGAGGAGTTGCGCACCGCCTTGAAAGAGTTTAAGGAGAGTGGTAAATTTGTGGGCGCCTACAACGAGATGTACTCGCAGGGAGGCTACTATTTGGCTTCGGTTGCCGATAAGGTCTATATGCAACCCCAAGGCGGACTGGATTGGTCGGGTCTGTCGGCTCAGGTGATGTTCTACAAGGGGCTGATCGACAAATTGGGCATGAAGGTCGAGATTTTCCGTCCGACAGCTTGCCGTTATAAGAGTGCTGTGGAGCCTTACTTCCTGAAGGAGATGTCGCCCGCCAACCGCGAGCAGATGCAACAACTCGTCACTTCGAGCTGGCAAACCATCTCGGAGGCTGTGGCTGAATCGCGTGGCGTGGAGGTCGAGAAGCTGAACGAAATCGCCGATGGTCTGAAAATTGCTATGGCGGAGGATGCTGTGAAGGAGGGTTTGGTCGACAAGCTCATCTATGAGGACGAGATGAATGATGTCTTTGCCGATTTGGGTGTAGAGGCTGATAAAGATGGTGAGTATCGTTTTGTAACTTTGGGCGAATATGCTTCGCAGGTCAACAATTTGGAGAATCTGACAGCTCCAGAGGTGGCAATCGTCTATGCCGATGGTGGTATTGTCGATGGCGAGGGTACAAATGGCAAGGATGTCTTCGGAGGTTCGTTGGCTGCAACCCTGCGCAAGGTGCGTTTGGACGAAGAGGTGCGTGCCGTGGTGTTGAGAGTCAATTCACCGGGTGGTAGTGCTTTGGCTTCGGATGTCATCTGGCGTGAGATGGAACTCCTCAGAGCCGAGAAGCCCGTTATCGTGTCGATGGGTTCTTATGCTGCGAGTGGTGGTTACTACATTTCAGCTCCTGCCGATGCGATTGTTGCCGACAAACTTACACTGACCGGTTCGATTGGTGTGTTTGGTATGCTGCCCAACGTGGGCAATGCCTTGGAGAAGAATTTGGGTGTGACGGTAGATGGAGTGAAAACCAACAAGGAAGGTCAGATTTCGCCGTTTGAACCCCTCTCGAAGGTGCAGCGCGAGTCGATCCTTAGAGGTGTAGATAAGGTCTATGAGACATTCACGGGCTTGGTAGCCAAGGGTCGTAACTTGGAGTTGGATCATGTATTGGAGATTGCTCAGGGTCGTGTCTGGTCGGGCAAAGAGGCTCTCGGAATCGGCTTGGTCGATGCCAATGGAGGTTTGAAAACCGCGATTGCTTTGGCTGTTGATAAGGCAGGTTTGGGCGAGGAGTACTACATCCGCGAAGTGTTGGAACAACCCGAAGGATTTGCAGCTCTGTTTTCATCGCTGAATGCCCGTGTGAAAGAGGCTTTGATCGGTTCGGAGTTGATGGATGTGATGAAGGATTACGAAAAAATCCATCAAGCTCTGTCGCAACAAGGTATCGTGACTTACTGCCCCTATACTTTGGAATTCTAAAAAATCATTTGATAACTTGGCAAAGATCGGTTTGGAGTCTAAGCACTCTGAACCGATCTTTTTTTCGGGGGCGTTGGTTTGCGATGCTGAGGGGCTATTCTTGGGTGATTTTTTTTTTGAATCTTGGAGGTTTTTTGTTACTTTTGATTGGGAAAGAGGCGCGTGTTTGCCTCGCCGTCCTTCGGGCTAAATAGGTGCATGGAGGAGAGAACCGAAGACAGAGATTGAGGAGTTAAGGATGGGAGGAGGAACTTTAAGGGCTATGTCTGTTGAAATAGGCTGTAAGCGGGCGAGAGAGGTTTTGTTGTGGGGGATTCCCTTGGACTTAGAAGAGTTTGAAAAATTTGAAAATTATGCGTAAAGAAGTGGATAAAAATACGAGAGACGAATTTGCGGTCACCTGCGCTTTGATGGCGTTGTTGGGTGAGGCTTTGGGTTTGAAGTTTCAGGCGCAGAACCTCGCAAAACTCAACTTCCCGACGGGACATTTTGAGGGTGAAAAACTCGATGGAAAGTCGTTCGAAGGGGTGGATTGGATGATGGTGTATCGCTTGGCGGTGCGTCAGGATGTGGTTGCCATTGCGTGGGAGGGTCTCCAACGTTTGATGAAGGACGGCAGGCTGATGAAGGGGGTGTTGCCCTTGGAGGTCAAGATTCCGTGGGCGATGGCGGTCGAGCAAGCCAAGAAACGTTATGAACATCAACGTGGAGTGATTAAAAAGTTGGCCAGATTTTATAACTCACACAGTATCAAGATGATGATCCTGAAGGGCTATGGCTTGAGTCTGTGTTATCCACAGCCCGAATGCCGTCAGTGTAGCGATGTTGACATCTGGTTGTTTGGCGAGCAGGAGCGGGGTGATGACCTTTTGCGCAAGGAGCATAACGTGGCGATTGACGAGAATAAACACCACCACACGGTGTTTCAAGTCGATCGGATGTTGATCGAAAATCACTACGATTTCATCAATGTGCAGTCCCACCTGTCGAATCGCGAGGTGGAACGATTGCTACAAAAGGCGGCTCACGAAAATAGCCGGTCGATGATGGTCGATGATGTGGAGGTGTGGTTGCCTTCGGCTGAGTTCCATGCGCTGTTTTTGTTGCGCCACTCGGCGATGCACTTTGCTGCTCAATATATAGATCTGAGGCACCTGCTGGATTGGGTGCTTTTCGTCAAGGCGCACCACGCAGAGGTCGATTGGCGGGCTTTACGCAAGGTGTGTGTGGAGCAGAATATGCACCGATTCCTGAATGTGAT
>SAMEA104404100__coassemble_805_pt1 | contig 32084 bp, 22 predicted proteins | sample SAMEA104404100__metabat2_high_PE_096 | metagenome-assembled genome bin SAMEA104404100 (sample SAMEA104404100) | Balaenoptera acutorostrata
CGTAGCACAAAATTCATCCCCGATTTTGGGGCAGAGCGTATTGTAAGGTTCTAATTGATCCCATTGAGCCGTCTCTTTCAGCACCACATCTTGACCGATACGCGTCGATTGCCACTCACGACGAACATCCGCCGATGGCACTCCGCCCCTTAGACACACATAGCGAATCTCGCGACCCAAGCCCTCCATCCACGCGCGAACGTGTGAAGGCATACGCTCCACATCGAAATCCGATTCCGAAGAGTAGCCCAAAATCGGTACTGCACGATCATCCCCCGCCACAATCACAAAGCCTCGCTGCCCCACCCTCCGAAAGACATAGTAAGGCACTTCATCGCCCTGACGAGTCGAAGATTCTGCACCCGTCCACACCAATTCCACACCCGCAGAACGAGTCTCACCGCCCCAAAATTGGAGGGCTACACGCTCAGCTTTCTCCTTAGAAACACCCTCTGCCCAAATCATTTGAGGCAGGAGGAGGAGTAATAAAAACAAGAATCGTTTCATAGATTTCGGAAATTGTTGTCGGCGACTTAAAGTTACAAGTTAAAATATTACCTCGCAAAGAAAAACAATTTTATTATCGCTCACAAGACAACAAGCACCATCTGTTCGCGAAAAAATCCATCCGTAGCGTTTTTTTTGGGGGGGGCAAACACCGACATCCGAAAGGAATCATTCGACTGAACTCACAAGCCTCGTTGACGCTCAAAATCCCCGTTGACGCTCACAAGTCTCTGATCATCACAGTCATCGACCACAGAGGCGTGACCGTCTCCAGAATTCGCACCCCACAGACGAGAAATTCCTCCTCCATGATTTTCGAACCATAGTCCGCCTCCAACATCACGCCCCAATCATACATCAACAGAGCCTCCTGATCGGATTACGTCCCCGCGCGATACTCCACGAACATCTGCCCCACAGGAACTTTCACACACTTTTCAACCAAACAAGGTATTAATTATTTCGAGAATCTACAAGATCAGCCCCAAAATTTTCTTCCGTCGTTGGGGAATTCCTGCTCTTTATAAGCATCTTATTGATTACACCCGCTTCCCCATCCACCGCCCCCATTCCGCCCCAAACTCGTCTCTTAGACCTCGCCACCCGCCTTAAACGGCTCCGCCTCGAACTCTTCCCGCTTGCTTCTGAGCTTCAGCCCCCCGACAACAAAAAAAATCCGAAACAGCCATTCAGCCGTTTCGGATTTTATCATCTCACAGGGTTTCGGTCGAATTACAAACCGAACTCTTTTTTGATCATATCTACTGCATCGAGTTTCTCCCAAGCGAAGTACTCGATCTCCTTCTCCTGCTCTACGCCATTCACCCATACCTTTTCGGTCTTGGTGTAGGGGCGGTTACCGAAGTGACCATACGAAGCCGTAGCCTCGAAAATCGGGTTCTTCAAACCGAATTTCTTGACAATCGCAGCGGGACGCAGGTCGAACAACTTCTCGATGCGGCGTGCGATCTCGCCATCGGTCATGCCCTTCAAAGCCTCAGGACGCTCCGAGCGGTAAGTATCCACGTAGATCGACAACGGCTGTGCGATACCGATTGCGTAAGACAACTCAACCAAAATCTCGTCAGCAACACCTGCTGCTACCAAGTTCTTGGCGATGTGACGTGCTGCATAAGCTGCCGAACGATCCACTTTCGAAGAGTCCTTACCCGAAAAAGCACCACCTCCGTGTGCGCCACGTCCTCCATAGGTATCGACAATGATCTTACGACCCGTCAAACCCGTATCTCCGTGAGGACCACCGATTACGAACTTGCCCGTAGGATTGACGTGCAGGATGTAATCCTCGCCAATGAGGTCTGCCAACTGGTCGTGAGCGCGTTCCAAACGAGCTTTCACGCGGGGGATCAAGATCGTGCGAACATCCTCGCGAATCTTCTCCTGCATCTGCTTCTCAGCCTCAGCAGCCGATACGCCCTCGCTGGGCAAAATAAACTCATCGTGCTGTGTCGACACCACAATGGTGTGAACTCTCAAAGGACGATTGGTCTGCTCGTCATACTCGATCGTCACCTGTGATTTCGAGTCGGGACGCAGGTAAGTCATCACCTCACCCTCGCGACGGATCACCGCCAACTCCTTCAAAATCACGTGCGACAAAATCAGGGTTGCAGGCATCATCTCGCGAGTCTCGTTGCAAGCATAACCAAACATAATACCTTGGTCACCAGCACCTTGATTCTCCTCCTCTTCGCGAACGACACCACGGTTGATGTCCTTCGACTGCTCGTGGATTGCCGAAATAATACCGCACGAATTGCAATCAAACTGATACTCACTCTTGGTGTAGCCGATGCGGTTGATCACACGGCGAGCCACGTCCTGAACATCGACGTAAGCCTCCGAGCGAACCTCACCCGAAATAACGACCAAACCAGTGGTACAAAGCGTCTCACAAGCTACCTTCGAAGAGGCATCGTGACGCAAAAATTCATCTAAGATCGCGTCGGAAATCTGGTCCGACACCTTATCGGGGTGACCTTCAGAGACCGACTCCGATGTAAATAAAAAGCCCATTGTTATACATTTTTTAGGGTTAAACGTATAAAATGGGAAAAATTGGCTGTTGGAATAATAAAAAATGAGCTGCTTTAGCGATTTTTTTTATTGTGGTTGCAATCAGTCAAATCTTTCCACATTTCCCCACTCTTGGAATGGGAGTGCAAAGGTACGACAAATTTTCAAAAAAATAAAATTCCTCGACTATTTTTCCCCTAAATCAGCCATTTGCGTCCAATTTCGTTCCCGTTTTCAACTACGTTTTTGCCCTTAGGAAAGGATGATGTCCACACTCCTTCAACACAGCTGTCGAGGGTCAAATCATGGAATGCAGTCACGAATTTTCGCACGTTCAACGCCTTATCAAGACCCCGCTCATCTCCGATCACTGCCTGCCCGAAAGTCCTCCGCCCGCATCCACAAAAAAAGAGCCGACTCCACAGAATCGGCTCTATATATAATATAGGTAAAGGATTATTTACCCAACAGCTCTTTGACTTCCTGAGCTACGGTTTCGCCATTGTAACCGAACTTCTCGTCTAACACCTTGTAGGGAGCCGAGTATCCGAAATGATCCAAACCGTGGATCATGCCGTTCTCGCCCACCAATCCGTTCAAGGTCATCGGCAGTCCCGAAGTCAAACCATAGCGGATAATGCCTGCGGGCAGCACGCTCTCTTGGTACGATTTGGGTTGATCGCGGAACAAGCCCTCGCTGGCGATGCTCACAACGCGCACCTGAATGCCCTCCTTAGCCAACAGCTCAGCACCATCGACCAAAGTCGAAACCTCCGAACCCGAAGCCACCAATACAGCGGCAGGTTTTGCGCAATCCATCACGACATAACCACCCTTCGATATCTGAGCAGCCTCTTCGCGACGGCTACGACCCAACGACGGCAACGCCTTCACATCCTGACGCGAGAAGATCAAACCTACGGGACGCTCCTCTTCCAAAGCCTGTTTCCAAGCCATGACAGCCTCATCGCCATCCGCAGGACGCAATACCAACATCGAACGTTCGCCTTGGTGGTTGTGCAAGTGTTCCATCAAGCGAATCTGCATCTCATGCTCCACGGGCTGATGTGTAGGACCATCCTCACCCACGCGGAACGAGTCGTGCGACCAAACATAGATCACGTGCAGACGCATCAAAGCCGACAGACGAATCGCTGGTTTCATGTAGTCCGAAAATACGAAGAACGTTCCGCAAGCGGGGATCACACCACCGTGCAATGCCATACCGTTCATCACGCACGCCATCGTCAACTCCGAAACACCTGCTTGGAAGAAACGACCCGTGAAGTCACCCTTCTCGAAAGCCTTGGTTTTCTTCAGGAAGCCATCGGTTTTGTCCGAATTCGACAAGTCAGCCGACGATACGATCATATTCTCGACCTTCTCGCCAAAAACGCCCAACACCGAAGCCGAAGCAGCACGTGTAGCGCATCCCGTCTTCACCTCGATCGACTTGTAATCAATCTCAGGCAGGCGACCCGACAAGAACATATCCAACTTGATCGCCAAATCGGAATGCTCCGAACGCCAAGTCTTTTCGATAGCGGTCTGCTCCTGCATCCAACTACGAAGCTGCTCCTTGCGCTCCTCGAATACCTCGCGGCTCTCCTCAAACACTGCAAACGGCTCTTCGGGATTACCACCCAAATTGGTGATCGTGCGACCAATATCAGCTCCCGCTTTCGTCAGAGGTTGACCGTGAGTCGACACCTTGTTCTCGAAGCTCTCGCCCTGAGGACCACGTGCGCCCAAACCCATGATCGTGCGACCAATGATCAACGTAGGACGCTCCGTTTCGGCATTGGCAGCGACCAAAGCCTCACGAATCTCGTTGATGTTATGACCGTTGATATTCAACACATTCCAACCCCAAGCCTCGTACTTCATCTTCACGTTTTCGGTATCGACCTCATCGACCGTTGTCGAAAGCTGTACGTTGTTGGCATCGTAGTACATGATCAAGTTAGCCAATCCCAAGTGTCCAGCCACACGACCGACACCCTGCGAGATCTCCTCCTCGACAGCACCATCCGAAATATAAGCATAGGTCTTGTGCGCCATCCACTCACCGAAGCGAGCCACCATGAAACGCTCTGCAATCGCAGCTCCCAAAGCCATAGCATGACCTTGACCGAGGGGACCCGATGTATTTTCTACGCCACGCAACACATCGACTTCGGGGTGACCCGGAGTGACGCTGTTCCACTGACGCAACGACATTAAATCCTCCGTAGAATAGTGTCCAGCCAACGAAAGCACCGAATACAACATGGGCGACATGTGACCGGGATCTAAGAAGAAACGATCACGGAAGGGATAAGCCATATTATCGGGATCATAGCGCAGGAACTCTGAGTAGAGTACCGTGATGAAATCGGCACCGCCCATCGCACCTCCGGGGTGACCCGACTTGGCACGTTCAACCATAGCTGCCGACAAGATACGAACGTTATCGGCGACGCGAGTGAGTTTGGAATTCGTAGACATATAAGTTTTGTAAGATTAGTTCTCTTTATTATTTATTAGCACCCCCAACTGAGCCACCTACAACCGATGTCTCGCAACGAAAGGAGCAAGCTATTCCCATATCTCACACAAAGATAAGAAAATTCCGCGTTTTACGAACTATTTTTTCTGTTTCAAACTGTGAGACTTCTCGATTTTATCCTCGGCATAGGCTTTGGTCACCGTAAATTCATGCTCCGACTTCGAGGGCAACTCGTACATCGTGTCGATCATTATCGCCTCGCAAATCGAACGCAGACCTCGCGCTCCGAGTTTGAATTCGATGGCCTTGTCGACAATGTAATCCAACACATCGTCATCGAATTTCAGGGTCACACCATCCATCTCAAACAAACGGATATATTGCTTTGTAATTGCATTCTTGGGTTCGGTAAGAATCTGACGCAAAGCCTCTTTGCCCAAGGGTTGCATATAGGTCAACACGGGCAGACGACCCACCAATTCGGGAATCAGACCAAAGGTTTTGATGTCCTGCGGAGTGACATACTGCATCAAGTTCGAACGATCCACCGGATCGCGATTGACCTGACCATAGCCCATTGCACGGGTATTCAGACGCTGAGCAATTTTCTTCTCAATGCCATCGAATGCACCGCCACAGATGAACAAAATATTGCGTGTATTGACGGGGATTAACTTCTGTTCGGGATGTTTACGACCACCTTGAGGCGGCACATTCACCACCGTACCCTCCAAAATCTTCAACATCGCCTGCTGAACGCCCTCACCCGACACATCGCGTGTAATCGAGGGGTTGTCGCCCTTGCGAGCGATCTTGTCGATCTCGTCGATGAACACGATACCGCGCTCGGCCTGCTCCACGTTGTAATCCGCCGCCTGCAACAGACGCGAAAGAATGCTCTCCACATCCTCACCAACATAGCCCGCTTCGGTCAGCACCGTAGCGTCGACAATCGTAAACGGCACCTTCAGCAATTTGGCAATCGTTCTCGCCATCAGGGCTTTACCCGTACCCGTAGGACCTACCAGCACGATATTCGACTTCTCGATCTCGACATCCTCATTCTTGGGATCGAACATCAAACGTTTGTAGTGGTTGTAGACCGCCACCGAAAGGTAACGTTTCGCAGCATCCTGACCAATGACATATTGATCCAAGAAAGCCTTGATTTCGGCAGGTTTCATCAGATCCTTCTTCAGATCCGCAGCTCCAGCCGCCTTTTTCTGCTCCTTAGCACCCGTCACCAAGTCGTTGTCCAACATCAGTCGATAGCCATTCTCGATACATTTATTACAAATATTCGAGCCATCGACACCCTGAAATAACACCTCAACTTCGTTGCGACTTGCCCCACAGAACGAGCAACGATCGTTGCCCGGACCGCGTTTATTGTTGTTATTTTTATTCTGCACCATTTATATCTTAGCGTTTCGAGAGTACATCATCAATCAAACCATACTCCTTGGCTTCCTGAGCCGAGAGCCAGTAGTCGCGATCGGCATCCTGACGAATCTTTTCGATGTCGACACCCGAATGCGATGACAATATCTCGTAGAGTTCCTGCTTGGTTTTCATAATCTCGCGAGCCGTGATCTCAATATCCGAAGCCTGACCCTGCGCACCACCTAATGGTTGGTGGATCATCACTCTGGAGTGGGGCAGAGCCGAACGTTTGCCCGCAGCACCCGCCGTCAGCAACACAGCACCCATCGATGCCGCCAAACCCGTACAGATCGTAGCCACATCGCAGTTGACCAACTGCATCGTGTCGTAGATGCCCAAGCCAGCCGTCACTGAACCGCCCGGTGAATTAATATAAAGTGTCACATCCTTATCGGGATCGACCGACTCCAAGAAGAGCAGTTGAGCCTGAATGATGTTGGCAGCATCGTCGTAGATGGGTGCGCCCAAAAAGATGATACGCTCCATCATCAAACGTGAAAACACATCCATCGTCGCCACATTCAGTTGACGCTCCTCGATGATCGTTGGGGACACATATCCCGAAGCAAGTGATTGGAAATCATGCAATTTCAACGAACTGATTCCGCAGTGTTGCATGGCATACTTTTCGAATTCCGACATAGCAGCTTTCATTTACATTACGCCCTCGCCACTCTTCGACGGGGCTTTGAATCTTAAATAAAATGGACTTTGCGAGCCTTAGTTCGCAAAGTCCAAAGTTACGTATTTTTTCTAAATCTATTAGAGTTCCTTAGCCAATTCAGCAAATTTCTCCGACGATACCTCGTTCTCCTTCACCGAAATCTTAGCCTTCACCGCAGCAACGACCTTCTCCTCGTAGAGCTTCTCGTAGATCTGACGACCCTGCTCCTTGTCCTGAAGAATCTTCTTAGCATAGTCTGCCAACATCTCCTCAGGTACCGAAGCCATACCGTACTGAGCGAACTGAGTCTGAGCCATATCCTTAGCACCAGCCAAAGCCTCTTCCTCCGAAACCGAGATATTCTCCTGTTTGATGATGTTCTTCTGGATGTAGTTCCAAGTGAACATCTTCAAGAACTGATCGAAATCCTTCTCGATGTCCTCCATCGAGAACTTGCCCTCGTTGATGGTGTACAACCAACGCTTCAAGAATGCAACCGGCATCTTCAGGTCAGCCTTCTTCAACAAGTAGTCGCGCACCTGCAAAGTGAACATATAGTCGCTCTCACGCGAAAGCTCCATCTTGATGCGCTCGTCGATGAACTGATCCAAACCAGCCTCATCCTTCACGTCACCCTTCGGGAATGCCATCTTGAAGAACTCCTCGTTCATCTCCGGCTCAGCGAACTTGCGGATCTTGGTGATCTCCAACTCGAATTCAGGATTAACACCCTCCAACTCGTTCTCCTTCATCTGAAGAATAGCGGCACGCTGTGCGGGGTTTGTATACAGCTCGTTGATGTTGACCTTCGTCTTGAAGCCGACTTTCTGACCGATGAACGGTTTGCGCTCCTCGTCCGACATCGACACCAAACCAACATAAGCGTCAGCTACATTGATCTCGCCGTTGTCCAACGTTACCGACAGAGCCTCATCCGAAGTCACCTCCTCAGCGTCAACCAAGCGACCGAACGTGCGCAAGTAGTTAGCGCGATAGTCGTTGTGCATCTTCTCCTCAACGGCGATGCTGTTGTAAACGACCTCATCCTTGTCCGAAAGCTCCAGATTTACAGCGGGAGCCTCACCAAACTCGAATGCGAACTCGAAATCAACACCGTTCTCGAAGTCGAAATCGCCCTGCTCCTCCGAGGGGATAATATCGCCAACATAGTCGATACCCTCCTTCTGGAGATACTCGAACACAGCGTTCGAAGCCGTGCGGTAAGACACCTCAGCCACTACGCCTTTGCCATACATTTTCTTGATTACGCCCATAGGAACCATACCGGGACGGAATCCGGGGATGTTGGCCTTGCGACGATAGTTGCGAAGCTCCTTGTCAACAGCCTCACGATAATCGGCCTCTTCGATAGTGACCTTAACCAGCGAAGTGAGTTCTTCGCGTTGTTCTCTTACGATCTTCATAATGAATCAGTTGTATTTGTATTTTCTTGTTTTTGTCGAATAAATCGGGTGGCAAATGTACTAAATTTTCCCAAGAGCCGCAAATATTCTTATATAATATGGTAAAATTATGAATTATAAATGACTTTTCTTATCTTTGTAGGCTATTTATTGGGTGAAAAGAACATGAAAAAATCATTGATCATTCTGTGTATGGGGCTGTTGATGACCGCCTGTGGGCAGGGGGCTTCGAAGGGGCATAAATCGCGCTCTGAGTCATCTCAAACCGCGATCACACAGTCCGAACCGACACAATATACCTACCGCGTGAAAGCCACCTATCCCCACTCGCGAACCGCTTACACTCAGGGACTTCAGTTCCTCGACGGTCAAATGTGGGAGGGAACGGGTCAGCATGGCAAATCGCGCCTTCAAACCATCGACCTCAAGACGGGGCGCGAGACAATTTTGGCACGTTTACCGCGTTCGGAATTTGGCGAGGGCATCACGGTTTTGGGCGACAAGGTCTTCCAGCTCACGTGGCAATCCAACAAAGCCTACGTCTATGACCTCACAGGCCGCGAGATTCGCCAACACCGCTACATGGGCGAAGGTTGGGGTCTTACTTCGGACGGCACACACCTCTACATGACCGATGGCACGGACAAAATCACGAAGATCAACCCCGCGAATTTCAAGATCGAGGGACGCATCTACGCGACCTACAAAGGTCAGTCGGTGCAGTACCTCAACGAGTTGGAATGGATCGACGGCAAAATCTGGGCAAACATCTACACGACCGACCGAATCGCCATCATCAATCCCCAAACGGGTGTGATCGAGGGCATGATCAACTTGGAGGGTCTGCTCTCAGAGGAGGACTACACGATGGATACCGATGTGCTGAACGGCATTGCATGGGACAAGGAGCAGAACCGCATCTTTGTGACGGGCAAAAATTGGCCTAAATTATTTGAAATCGAAATCATCAAGCAATAATGCTCGAAAAATTATACCACGCGCTTGAGGAGCGCATACTACTTTTAGACGGTGGATTCGGAACGATGATCCAGCGTTATGGACTCCAAGAGGAGGATTTCCGTGGCGAGGAGTTCCGCTCCCACCCCGTTGAACTGAAGGGTTGCAACGATCTTTTGGCGTTGACACACCCCGATCCAGTCCGCGAAATTCACGAAAAATATCTAAAGGCAGGTGCTGACATCATCACCACCGACTCGTTCAATGCCAATGCCATCTCGCTCACCGACTATGGTTTGGAGGCTTACGCCTACGAAATGGCACGTGCAGCGGCAAGGGTGGCACGTTCCGCAGCCGATCAATATACGCTGTCGAATCCCCACAAACCGCGATTCGTGGCGGGTTCGATGGGTCCTACAAACCGCACGGCTTCGATGTCTGCCGATGTGACGAATCCCGCATCGCGAGAGGTCACCTTCCAGCAGTTGGTCGCAGCCTACACGGATCAGGCTCGCGGACTTTTGGATGGAGGTGCCGACATTCTGTTGGTCGAGACGATCTTTGACACCCTGAATGCCAAGGCGGCATTGTTTGCCATCGACACCTTAGCCAAGAATTTGGGACGACGGATTCCGATCATGGTATCGGGAACTTTGGCTGATGCCAGCGGACGTACCCTTTCGGGTCAAACCGTCGAGGCATTCGCCGTGTCGGTGTCGCACGCTGAGTTGCTGTCGGTGGGTCTGAACTGCGCCTTTGGAGCGAAGCAGCTGTTGCCCTACTTGGAACGTTTGGCAAAAGTAGCCGAAACACGCATCTCGACCCACCCCAATGCAGGACTTCCGAACATCATGGGCGGATATGACGAGACCCCGCAGATGTTTGCCGAGGACTTGTCGGAGTATATGCGTCGCGGATTGGTCAACATCGTGGGCGGATGTTGCGGTACGACACCCGAACACATCTTCGAATTGCAGAAAATCGTGGGCAACTACTCGCCAAGACCCCTTCCCACGCCCCAACATATCACCTCACTGAGCGGATTAGAACCGCTGAAGGTCGTTCCTGAAGCCAATTTCATCAATATTGGCGAAAGGACCAATGTGGCAGGATCGGCACGATTTGCACGCTTGATCCGCGAGGAGAATTACGAAGAGGCGCTTTCGGTGGCTCGCGCACAGGTCGATGCCGGAGCGCAGGTCATCGACGTATGTATGGACGATGGACTGATCAATGGTCCTGAGGCGATGCGCACGTTCTTGAATCTGATGGCTGCCGAACCCGAAATTTCGCGCATCCCGACCATGATCGACTCCTCGAAGTGGGAGACTTTGGTGGCAGGTTTGGAGGTGACGCAAGGCAAGGCAATTGTCAACTCAATCTCGCTAAAGGAGGGCGAGGAGCAGTTCCTCCAGCACGCCCGCATGATCCACCGCTATGGAGCAGCCGCTGTGGTGATGCTCTTCGATGAGCGGGGTCAAGCTGACACCTATGAGCGCAAGATTGAGGTAGCGGCTCGCGCCTACAAACTCTTGACCGAGGATGGATTCCCTTCAGAGGACATCATCTTCGACCCCAATATATTGGCTGTTGCGACGGGTATTGCCGAGCATGACAGCTATGCCAAGGCATTTATTGATGCTACACGTTGGATCAAGGAGCATCTGCCCCACGTGAAGGTATCGGGAGGTGTATCGAACCTTTCGTTTGCATTCCGTGGCAACAACACGGTGCGCGAGGCGATGCACTCAGCCTTTTTGTACCACGCCATTCATGCGGGTATGGACATGGGCATCGTCAACCCGCAGATGCTCAGAGTGTATAGCGATGTCGAACCGACACTTTTGGAGCGTGTCGAGGACGTGATTCTGTGTCGCAGAGCCGATGCTTCGGAACGTTTGGCTGACTATGCCCACGAAGTGAAAAACGACACCAAAACCACGACACAAGCCCCCGATGAGTGGCGTAAAGGCACTCTGAAGGAGCGTATCGAATATGCCATGCTGAAGGGTCTTGCCGATTTTGTCGAGGAGGACGCTTTGGAAGCCTACCGCGAATTGGGGACTCCGATGGCGGTGATCGATCAACTGCTGATGCCCTCGATGGAGATGGTCGGCAAGTTGTTTGGCGAGGGCAAGATGTTCCTGCCACAGGTGGTAAAGACCGCCCGCGTGATGAAACGTGCCGTGGCAGCCTTGACACCTTATATAGAACAGAATGCCGAAGACACGGCACACTCCCAAGGCAAGGTGTTGATAGCCACCGTGAAGGGCGATGTGCATGACATCGGTAAAAATATCGTTTCGGTCGTCACGGCTTGCAACGGATACGAAATCCGCGATTTGGGTGTGATGGTCGAAGCCTCGCGCATTGTCGATGAGGCGGTTGATTGGGGTGCCGACAGCATCTGCTTGAGCGGTTTGATCACCCCCTCGTTGGACGAGATGATCCACGTGTGCGAGGAGCTGGAACGCCGTGGTTTGCAGATTCCCGTCATCATTGGCGGAGCTACCACATCGGATCTCCACACCGCTGTGAAGATCGCTCCCGTCTATTCGGGCTTGGTGGTTCACGCCCCCAATGCAAGCTACAACAGCCAGATCATCGGCCATCTAATGGGCAAGGATGGGGAGCGTTATGCCGAGGAGATTCGCCAAAAACAGCAGGCTCTAAGAGATGCTTTTGCAGCCCGCGAGGAGCGTCGCAATCTGCTTTCGTTGGAGGAGGCTCGTAGGATTGCCGCCAAGCGTCCGCATCACGAGGCGGTGCGCCCCTTGCATGAGGGTAAGTTGGTCTTCCCCGATTACGACATCGAGGATGTAGAGCCGTTTATTGATTGGAATTTCTTCTTCCCCGCATGGGGTTTGAAGGGTCGTTATCCCGACATTTTGGACAATCCCGAAAAGGGCGAGGAGGCTCGCAAGGTGTTCAACGATGCCCAGACCTTATTGAAGCGCATCCGCGAGGAGAGACTCCTAACGCTCCAAGCCGTCATAGGCATCTTCCCCGCTCGAAGCGAGGGCGACGACATCGTGGTGACGGATCAAAAGGGTCGCGATATGCGGTTTGCAATGTTGAGAAGTCAAGCGCGTCAAGACGGCAACCGCTCGTTGGCAGATTACATTTCGCCTGAAGGGGATTGGTTGGGATGTTTCGCAGCTTCGGCAGGCATCGGACTGAAGAATTTGACCGAGAAATTCCGCCAAGAGGGGGACGATTACTCGGCAATCATGGCTAAATTATTAGCCGACCGACTCACCGAGGCATTCACCGAGGCACTCCATAGTTTCGTTCGCCGACAGATGTGGGGCTACGAAACAGGTGAACAACTTACCCCCGCAGCCATCATTCATGGCGACTACCGAGGCAAACGCATGGCATTTGGTTATCCAGCATCGCCCGACCACTCGCTCAAGAAGGAGGTTTTCCAGCTTTTGGGCGTGGAGATGACCACGGGAATGCACCTTACAGAAAATTATATGATCGACCCCGGAGAGGCACTCTGCGGATTGTTCTTCGCCGATGCCGACTACTTCACCGTGGGACAAATTGATCAACAACAGTTGGAGGACTATGCCCAACGCAGAGGTATCTCCGAGGAGGAGATTGCCAAAATTATCCCTAACAACTACCGTTTATGAATGTAGCTGAACTGATACGCAATACCGCCCAAAAGGGCGAAACGAGATTCGCTTTCGAATTACTCCCGCCCCTAAAAGGCGATGGTATGCAGGGCGTATTCGGAGCTATCGACCCGCTGACGGAGTTCGATCCCGCCTATATCAACGTGACGTTTCACCGCGAGGGCATCAAGCAGAATGTGCTGGAGGACGGCACCGTGGAGGAACACATCGTGCGTCGTCGTCCGGGTACGGTCGGCATTTCGGGAGCGATTCGCAAACGTTACAACATCGAGGTCGTTCCGCACCTGATTTGTGGCGGAATGTCGAAGTACGACATCGAGGACGCACTCATTGATATGGATTTCTTGGGTTTGCACAACGTATTGGCACTTCGGGGCGACAAGTCGAAGAACGAAACGTGCTTCACACCCCATCCCCAAGGTCACGCTCATGCGGTGGATTTGGTGCGTCAGATCGTGGCGATGAATCGTGGCGAATTTGTCGACGGAGAGGTCGAAATCTGCCACCATTCGAAGTTCTCGATTGGCGTAGCAGGCTATCCTGAGGCGCATTTCGAGGCGAAGGACATCACTTCGGACATCCTCCGCTTGAAGGAGAAAATCAATGCGGGAGCTGAGTACATCGTCACACAGATGTTCTTCAACAACGAAAAGTATTTCGATTACGTAAGGCGTTGTCGCGAGGCGGGCATCAATGTGCCGATTGTGGCGGGCATCAAACCGCTGTCGACCTTGAAGCATTTAGAGATCCTGCCCAAAATCTTCAGCGTGGAGTTACCCGAAGAGCTGATCCGCGAGGCGCAGGCACACCCCACTTCGGCACGTCAAGTGGGCATTGAGTGGGCAATTTACCAAGCCCAAGAGCTGAAAAAAGCAGGTGTTCCCATCCTTCATTTCTACACGATGGGACGCACCGACAACATACAAAAAATAGCTAAAGCTGTATTTTAATTCATTAAGACAATGAACCCAATAGAATTCCGCCGACATCTGCACACCTATCCCGAACTTTCGTTCAAGGAGCATCAAACGGCGTCCTTCATCTCGGAGGAACTCACCCGCTTGGGCATCGAGCATCGTTCGATTGCCGGTACGGGTATCTTGGCGCGGATCGATGGTCAAGCACCCCACGCCAAGGGACAATCGCAACAAGCACCTCAAAACGCCAAGCGTCCGACGGTGGTGTTGCGTGCCGACATCGATGCACTGCCGATCCACGAACAGACCAACTTGGAGTTTCGTTCGTGCAGGGAGGGTGTCATGCACGCCTGCGGTCACGATATGCACGCGGGAGTGTTGTATGGCGTACTGAAAGAGCTGAAAGAATCGCCCAATTTCTATGGCACGATTTTAGGATTGTTCCAACCAGGCGAGGAGTGCAACCCCGGAGGTGCTTCACTCGTATTAAAGGAGAAACCCTTCGATGATTTCGACATACGCGCCGTCATCGGTGAACACGTCGAAGCGGGTATGGAGGTCGGCACGATGGGCTTCCGTGCAGGTAAATATATGGCTGCCAACGATGAGTTGAGATTCAACGTCAACGGCACGGGCGGTCACGGTGCAATGCGCAAACAACTCAAAGACCCCGTGGTGGCTACGGCTGAGCTGATTACCCGCCTCACGAGCCTCAACGAGGAGGAGTGCGTGCTGTCGATCGGACGAGTCATTGCCGAGGGTGCCACGAACATCGTCCCCGATGTGGTGAAGTTGGAGGGTACGCTCAGAACCTTTGACGAACGTCAGCGAGCAATCATCCATCAACGCATCCACAACATCGCGTTGGACATCAACAACCGTCATGGTGTGAATATCGAGGTGGACATCAACCACGGCTATCCGTGTGTGGTGAACGATGAGTTGCTCGTCAAACAAGCCGTGGCGTTGGCTTCTGCCGATCCTCAGCTCAAAGTCGAGATGCTGTCACTTCGCACCACGGCTGAGGATTTCGGATTCTACTGTCAGCAATACCCATCGCTGTTCTATCGTTTGGGTGTCGGAGTCGATGCAGGGAGACCCCACACTTCGACCTTCTCGCCCGATGAACGCGCCGTGGAAATAGGTATTGGATTTATGAAAAAATTGGCTCTTCAAATTTTGGAACGATGAAAAAACAATCACGTAAAGAGCGTAACGAACGCAAAGGCAATCAGAAGGATCGCAGAGGCATCATCTTGAGCCTCTTCCGCGAAATGCCGAACAATAAATTCTCGCTCAAGCAGTTAGCATCTGCTTCGGGTGGTGCCAACAAAGAGGGTCGTCGCGAAACCCTCTACATCCTCCAACAACTCTTCGAAGAGGGTGTTGTGGAGGAGTGTTCTCGCGAAAAATACAGATTAACCCAGCAATTCCTCCCCCACTTCGAGGGCGTCGCGATGATGACTTCATCGGGATCAATCTACGTGAGGGTCGAGGATTTGGAAGACGATATTTTCGTCCATCAACGCAACACCAACTACGCTTTGGATGGCGATAAGGTGGCTGTCGTTGTGATGCACAAAGGTCGAGAAGGTCAGATGGAAGGTCAGATCTCGCAGATATTGGAACGCAGCAAAAAGGTCTATGTGGGTGTTGCCGAGGTGGGTGCGCATCAGATTTTCGTGCGTCCCGACTCGAAGAAAATGCCGATGGACATCTACCTTTCAAAAAAGGAGCATCCCGAAGTGAAGGATGGCGAAAAGGTGGTTGTGCGCGTGAAGCAGTGGGACGAAACGAGCCGTTCGCCTATTGGTGAATTGATCGACATCTTGGGCATAGCGGGCAACAACGACACCGAGATGCACGCCATCTTGGCGGAGTACGAACTCCCCTACCATTTCGAACCCGAAGTGGAGGAGGCTGCCGAAAAGATTGATGCCCGCATCACACAACGCGAGATAGATTCGCGTAGGGACTGCCGCGACATCACGACCTTCACGATCGACCCTGCCGATGCCAAGGACTTTGACGATGCACTTTCGGTGCGCAAGGTCGGTGACGGCGTGTGGGAAGTGGGCGTGCATATTGCCGATGTGACGCACTACGTACACCCCCACGACACGATCGACGACGAGGCTTTGGAACGCGGAACGTCGGTTTACTTGGTCGACCGCACCGTGCCGATGCTGCCCGAAAGACTCTGCAATGAGCTGTGTTCGTTGCGTCCCTTCGAGACGAGTCTGTGCTTCTCGGCTATCTTCACGATGAACGAGCAGCTGGACATCCTCAACGAATGGTTCGGTCGCACGGTCATCTATTCTAACCGCAGATTCACCTATCAAGAGGCTCAGGAGATTATCGAAACGGGCAAGGGCGACTATGCAGAAGAGGTGCTGACCCTCCACAAATTGGCTCAGGCTCTGCGTGCCGACCGATTCAAACATGGTGCTTTGGGCTTCGAACGCGAGGAGATGAAATTCAAATTGGACGAAGCTGGAAAGCCCATTGGAGTCTATTTCAAGGAGCAGAAAGAGTCGAATCAGCTCATCGAGGAGTTCATGCTGTTGGCAAACCGCCGTGTGGCTGAATTCTGCGGTCATCGTCTGAGCGATAAGGGACGTAAAGTTCCCCGCACGATGGTTTATCGTATCCACGATGCACCGAGCGATGAGAAGTTGGATCGTTTCCGTCAGTTCATCCTCCGCTTTGGTCACATTTTCAAAGCTACGAAGGGTCGCGCCATCGCCAAGGAGATGAACAAGCTATTGAAGCACGTCAAGGGACAGAGCGAGGAGAATGCCGTGTCGACCATGGCGGTGCGCTCGATGGCGAAGGCTTGCTACTCGACCGACAACATCGGTCACTACGGCTTGGCTTTCGACAACTACACCCACTTCACTTCGCCCATCCGCCGCTATCCCGATATGATGGTTCACCGTCTGTTGCAAAGGTACTTGGATGGCGAAAAATCTGCCGACAAGCAGTTGATCGAAGGTTTGTGCGTCCACTCCTCGGAACGCGAGGTCATCGCAGCCGAAGCCGAACGCGCCTCGATCAAATACAAGATGGTCGAATTTATGAAGGATCACATCGGTGAGGAGTTCGAGGGTCACGTTTCGGGACTTTCCGACTGGGGCATCTATGTCGAGCTGGACGAAACCCACATCGAAGGTATGTCGTTCCTGAGAGATATTCCGGGTGACTTCTGGGCATTCGACGAGACGAATTACGAAGTTGTCGGGAGATCGACAGGTCGCAAATTCACGTTGGGAACACCCGTGCGCGTGCGCGTGCTGAGAGCCGATCTCCAACATCGTCAGTTGGATTTCGAATTGGTACTCCCCGACCTCGCACCCCGCGAAGAAGAGTCGCGTTCACGAGGCTTGAAGGTGCGCCGTTCAACCCGTCGCAAAGGGAAATAAACATTCCCAACAAGTATACGGAAACGACCTGCGAGAAATTCGCAGGTCGTTTTTTATATGTCGGGGCAAAGAGGGACTCGATCAGCCTTCTCACAACATCCGCCCCTCTCTCCGCGCAATATCCTCAACCGCCCATTTTCTTTTAGCGCGTAACATTCCGCCCTCCGCCCCTCGAAAAAGGGCAAAAAAAAAGAGCCATCCCGCAGGACGGCTCTTTTTCGTTGAAGGGTGATTGATTAGATTGCACCCGAAATCAAGAAGACAGCAGCAACTGTCAAGATAGCATACAACTCAGGGAATGCAGCCAAGATCAGCGTTTTACCCATCACGTCGTGACCGTTACCGATAGCAACGATACCATTAGCACAAACTTTTGCCTGATAGTACGACGAAGCCAAACATACAAGACCCATCAAAAGACCTGCACCAAAGATAGCGGCACCCTGCAAAAGAGTCATCTCAGCAGTCAGGAAACCCTTGATGATGAAGTAACCTACGAAACCGTAGAGACCCTGCGAACCCGGAACGGCAGAAAGAATCATGTAGCTACCGAAAGCGTTACCATTCTTCTTCATGGCACCGATTGAGGCTTGTCCTGCCAACGAAGTACCCATAGCACTTGCTACGCCCGAAAGACCTACCATCAACGCTACGCCGATGTAGCCCAAAATAATTGCAGTTGTTGTTTCCATAATGTGTTTTAGTTGATTTTAATTATTTATTTTTTTACTTTTCATTTTTATCCATCTTACGCAATGGATCGAATGCGCGTGAAGCCATCTCGAAGCCAGCATTTTTGTAGAACTCCACGAATGTCAAACGCATCGGGTGGACGAACGACGAAATAACCGACATAAAGAGGTTGATACCGTGACCGATCAACAAGATCGGAATCATAATGAGCAATCTGAGGACGATGCCTGCATCATCGGGAACGAATCCATCAGCCAACGAGTTGAACACCGTAGCCAAGATACCGCCAGACAAACCAATCGCAAACAGACGAATGTAGGACAACATATCCGACAAGATACCCGTCAGGTTGTTGTACGTATCCCACAATCCGAGACCGAAGTTTACGAAAGGATTCTTGCCCGGAGAGTTGAAGAACAACATCAACACAGCACCCACCGCCAAGGTTGCATAGAACAGCGGCGAAGAGAGCGTGTAGAGCGGGATGACCCAACCCTCGTTCAAGATCGGCAGACCGCCTGCGATGCTACCGCCCAAGAGGATCAGCCACCAGCCCAAAGTTGCGAGCGAGTAGCGGAAACCCACCGTCGAAGAGATCATCACCACCTTCAACAGCATACCGAACAGCACCTGTACCATACCGATAGCCAACGAGATGGAGAAGAATTTCTCTTGGAAATTGAAGAACGGGATGCCCTCAAAAGCATTGATCGTAGCCAAATTCACACCGAAGAACGAGCCACAGAACAGACCGAAGACAATCGTCATCACGCCACACAAGGTAGCGAACCACGCCGCTTGACGCATCATGCCCTTTTCGGGATTCTTCTTCAGCATCACGCCTCCCAACAGAGCCAAAATAGCTCCATAACCTGCATCGTTCAGACAGATACCGAAGAACAGCATATAGAACGGTGCAAAGAATGGCGTAAGGTCCATCGTACCATATTTCGGACGGGCATACATATCGCCTACCAATTCGAAAATATGCGAGAACCAGTTGTTTTTCAGCAAAACGGGGGTCTCATCCTCAGGCGTAGGATCGCCTTTGATCCACACCACGTTGGGATAAGACTCCAACAGCGCATCGACCTGCTCCGAAGTCTCCTTTTCCGCCCAGCCTTCCATCACCAACAGTTTGCCATCGGCAGCCTGCTCTGCGCTGGACTCCACACGGACGGTCTGCAACTGCTCCTTGAGCTGTGCCGCGTGAGCCTTCAACAAAGACTCCGAAGCCGCAACTCGCGAAAATTCCGCATCCAAATTTTTCAACTCCTCGCGAGCCTTCGCCATGCGACGCTCCGCCTCACGGATGTCCATCTGAGGAGTTTTCATCTCCTGTGCATCCAACATCACCTCAGCACCCGGCTGAGCCACAACCACGAACCATACGGTCGACTCGTTGCGGTTCACCTCCGCGATGGTCAACTCCTGAGACCACTCCTCCGACATCTTCTCGAAAGTCGTCTTCGAAGTGAAGAAGTATCGCAACACGATGCCCTTCTGAGCCAACGCCTCGATGTGAGCCATCTCAAAAGCTCCCCACGGACGCAACTCATCAGCCATCTTATCCAAGCGTGCCAACTCGGTGTTCAATGCACTCACCTCACGCTGAGCCTGCTCATAGTGTGAGAATGCCTCCTCACCCGTGGTGAAAGCCTTCGCTTCGGGATCCAAACGACCCTCCTCCTCACGGAGCTGAGCCACCAAATCCAAAGCCTTCGTGTGACCTTCAATATCCAAGAGCAGTTGGCGATCCTCCTCACGAGGTTCCCAGCCCTGAGTTGTAATATCGACCAAGCCGATTTCACGCAACTTCTCAATGAAGTCGTTGCTTTGGGCTGCAAACAGCACAAAGTCATATTTCGACATCTTTGCTATCATAACATCGCGCCCTCCCCGGCTTGTTGTTGTTTTGTTTTCACAATCTTCTGGGCAGACTTCGAAAGATTCTCCTCGTCCTCCATGAAGCGTTTAATCTTACGTATAGCGTCCTCGTATCCCGGTATTTGAACCTTTTCATACAAGTTCACCTTTTGAGTAGTCTTTCTACGTGCGTGGTCCAAGAGTTCCATCTTGCGATCATAGACCGCATATTCGATACCCAAGCGTGCCAAACGTCTCAGAATATCAACTCCATCCGAAAACCACACAGGTGATGAGAACAGATCATAGGGCTTTTCGTCGAACTTTACGTCCTCCAAGATCGGGATGCGAACACCCGCAATCTTCTGCTCCGTAAGCTCAATGTCGGCAATGCGCACCAGATCACAATCAAACTCTCCCCATAAGGATATCATGTAGTCGTATTCGGCTTTCAATGCCTCGAAACGCTCCAGAAAACCCTCTGCGGAGTCCTTCGCCTTCTTCACCTCGGAGCGCAGAGCTGACTCCTTACTCTTGATGGTAGGGAGTGCCTTCTGACGCATTTTCAGCTGTTTGCCGAGTTCGCCAAGCGAAGTCTTGTTGTATTGGAATTTGATTGCCATATTGCCTTATTCTGCTTTCCAGTATTTCTCGGTCAACTCAGCCTTGATTGCTACCTCCTCCTTCGAGAAGTAATCGGCAAACAATCGCCAAGCTGTATCCAACATCTCGGTGATGCCGATGTTGACGTCGATAGCCAACAGCTTCTCCGAGTAATCGTGTGCAAACTTCAAGGTACGCTCATCGTAGTCCGACAGATCGAAACCATTCTCCAACTTGGTCTTGGCATTCGCAGCATCGGCAAACAAACGCACGCAGGCATTCATCACCTGAGGGTGATCCTCACGTGTCTTCTTACCGATAACCAACTGCTTCAGACGCGACAACGAACGGAACGGGTCGACGATAACCTTACCCGTATCGGAGTCATTACGCAGGAACAACTGACCCTCGGTGATGTAACCCGTATTATCGGGAATAGCGTGGGTAATGTCACCTCCCGAAAGTGTCGTCACAGCGATAATCGTGATCGAACCTCCGTTAGGCAGCTGTACGGCTTTCTCGTAGATCTTTGCCAAATCCGAATACAACGAACCCGGCATAGAGTCCTTCGACGGGATCTGGTCCATACGGTTCGACACGATAGCCAAAGCATCGGCATACAAGGTCATATCGGTCAACAGCACCAACACCTTCTCGCCCTTATCCACCGCAAAATACTCCGCAGCAGTCAACGCCATATCAGGCACCAACAGACGCTCTACGGGAGGATTCTCGGTCGTACTGACAAACGACACGATACGGTCCAATGCACCTGCATTCTCGAACACCGACTTAAAGTACAAGAAGTCATCGTTCGTCAGACCCATACCTCCCAAGATAATCTTGTCGGCTTTAGCACGCAGTGCCACATTCGCCATCACAGCATTGTAGGGCTGGTCGGGATCGGCAAAGAACGGAATCTTCTGACCCGTCACGATCGTGTTGTTCAGGTCGATACCTGCAATACCCGTAGCAATCAGCTCCGAAGGTTGCAGACGGCGGAACGGATTCACCGTCGGACCACCAATCTCACGCTCCTCACCCTCGGTCAGTTCACCACCCTCCAACGGCTCACCATAAGCGTTGAAGAAACGACCTGCCAAGTCATCCGACACTCTCAATTTGGGCGGCTCACCATGGAAAATCACCTCCGAAGCGGTCGACAGACCCTCCGTACCCGCGAATACCTGCAAAGTGACGTTCTCGCCCATGATCTTCACCACCTGAGCCAACTTACCACCTACGGTAGCCAACTCATCATTACCAATACCTTTGGCACGCAACGTCACGGTTGCTTTGGTGATGTTGTCAATTTTGGTATATATTTTTTGAAATGCTCGTGTTGTCATGTCTTACTTATTTCGATTTTTCACTCAAATATGTTTTAATCTGCTTGAGGTAATCCTCGAACTTCGCCGACTTCCACTCCGAGTAGTTCATCTGGCGGAAGAGGTTGATCAATCCCTTGAAGAATTGTGCGCACTCCTCAAAGTCGGGGAAATGGAAATCTGTATTACAGATGTCGAGTACCATCTTGTACATCATTTGCTGACGCTCCATCGGGCAGTTGGCATCAATGTCATCGAAGGCATCCTGCTGAAGGATCACAAAGTCGATCAACTCCGACTTCCAGAAACGCTCGTGATACTCAACGGGAACACCGTCATCACCCAAGATGTTGATCTGGTCGTTAGCCTCCTTACCACGCTGTACAATCGTCTTACCCTGATATACGAAGTCAACCCAATTCTTCTCGACGTGTTCATCCAAGTAAGCACGGATTTCGGGATACTCCAAATATTTCGAATACGACTCCAAGGGGTCGATCGCCGGGTAACGTTTCGAATCGGCACGTCCCTGCGACAAAGCATAGAAGCAACGTGCTGCTTTCTTGGTCGACTCCGTCACTGGCTCTTTCAAGTTACCACCCGCAGGCGATACCGTACCCAAGAAGGTCACCGAACCCGACTGACCATTATACAAACGTACCAGACCTGCACGTGCATAGAAGTTCGAGATGATTGCCGACAAGTCCATCGGGAAGGCATCCTGACCGGGCAACTCCTCCAAACGGTTCGACATCTCACGCAGTGCCTGAGCCCAACGCGATGTAGAGTCAGCCATGACCAATACCTTCAGACCCATCGAACGATAGTACTCACCGATGGTCATACCCGTGTAAACCGAAGCCTCACGAGCTGCAACGGGCATATTCGATGTGTTGCAGATGATGATGGTACGCTCCATCAATTTGTGACCCGTGCGAGGATCGACCAATTCGGGGAACTCCTTGAAGATTTCCACCACCTCGTTGGCACGCTCACCACAAGCCACGATGACGATCACGTCAGCCTCAGCCTGTTTCGAAATAGCGTGCTGCAACACGGTCTTACCAGCACCAAACGGTCCGGGGATAAATCCCGTACCACCCTCAGCCATTGGGTTGAAGGTATCAATCGGGCGGACACCCGTCTCCAAGACACGCGATGGACGCGGTTTCTCGGTGTAGCAACGGATCGCCTGCTTCACGGGCCATTTCTGCACCATCGTGATGTCGTGATCCTTGCCCTCAGCATCGGTAATCACTGCGATCGTATCGGTCACTTTATAAGTACCTGCCTTGGCAACGCTCTTTACGGTGTAGGTATCGGTCATCGTGAACGGAACCATGATCTTGTGGTTGACCCACTGCTCCTTCACCTCGCCCAACCATGCGGCTGCGCTCACCTTATCACCCTCCTTAGCCAAAGGAGTAAACTCCCATGTAGCTTCGAAATCAATCGGATCGGTAATTGATCCACGTGCGATGAACAATCCGTCCATCTTCTCCAAGTCGTTTTGCAGACCATCGTAGTTACGCGACAGCAGACCCGGTGCCAATGTTGCCTCCAACATGTGACCCTCGAACTCCACGCGATCGCCAATCTTCAGACCGCGGGTGCTATCAAAAACTTGGACATAAGCGTTATCGCCTATGACTTTGATGACCTCCGCCATCATTTTGGTATCTCCGACATATACGTGGCAAATCTCGTTCTGACCAACAGCTCCTTCGGTCTTTACGATCACGATATTCGAAATAATACCATTTACTCGTCCTGTAGTTTTCATTGGTATTTTTTGTTGTTTTTCTTTTTACTTATTGTGGGGGGGGGAGTTTTTGGGAAGCAGACGCCTTTAGAAAAGTTCGACTCGATGGATGAGTTTGCGATTCTCGCTCGGTTGCACATCTTGATCGCAAACCTCAATTTCACACCTCTGCCTCTCGACCTCTCCGCCTCTCATTCCTCGTCTTGCTCCTTGGGTTGCGCGTTGGGTTGCCTTCGTCAACTTTCCTCGGTAATTCCTTCGTCAGTTCTCTTTTATCAGTTCCCTTCGGTAGTCCTCCTCGTTAGCCCCTTGGATTGCCCCTTGAGTCGCCTCCTCGGTAGCCCCTCGTCTGCCGCCCCTCGTTAGCCGCCCCCTCGTTAGTCGCCCCTTGTTGGTCACCCTTTAGTGGGTGAGGGCTTTTTTGCCATCCAGTTCCGCCATCAGACGGTTGAACATCTCGCGACCACGCACAGCATCTAACTGACACCAACGAGCCACAATATTCACACGTACCAAATAGGAAAGAATAGCATCAATATCGAAGTAGTCGAACGTAGCCAATTCCAAGGCTTCGTTCCAGCGGATCAAATCAATCTTATGCTCCTTCTCCACGAGGTTAGCCTCGTCATTCACCGCAGCAATCACACCGTCGATGTAGGGAAGTTCGCCCCTCAGACCGAAATCGGCTGCCGAACTGCGCTGGAGTTGCTCCACCACATCGCCACCGCCTACCGTCACTTCGTCAATCGCACGACCAGCAACGCGAGCCATCACCGCCGCACTTACATTGCGCAACGTGAGGTCGAATTCCGACCATGCCTTCAAGAAACTACTACCCTTCTTCATGCACATGACATAATAAGCAGCAAACAGCTCTGTTTCGAAACGATGCGAGGTGTCGATCGACTCAGCATCCAAGCCTTCGGGATCGGCATAAGCTCTCACCACCTGAGCCAAAGGTTCCGCAAGACGCTTGGGCGACTTCAGCTCCTCCTCCAACTCCTCGTGCGAGAGATTACCTAACGGATTATGCGCTGCACGTCCTGCACGCAAAGCCGCTAAATTCTCACAGTCATAGTAGCCATACAAGAGTCTCACCTGCTGTGCATCACCCTTCGAAACCTCATTCAAGATTTCGTCGATGATCTCGCGAGCATCAAAACCCTTGGTATCGCCATCAAGGTCATACTCCTTGAGACCTGCTACCAGACAATAATATTGATTTTGAAACATGATTCCTTATGCTTTAAAAAGCATTTGAGACACGCGATCACGCAGATATTCGTCCATCAAGCCCTCCAAATCGGCATCCGAGAACGAGATGTAATAACCTCCCTCTTTCTCGCCAACCTTAAAGCCCGACTTCACCTCCTTGGAATATCCGACCTCAATGCCCTGAGACAACAGCGTCTTGGCACTCTTCTCAAAAGCTGCATTGAATTTGGCTTGTTCAGCCTCAGGAAGCAACGCCTTCAGCTCGACTTTCTCCGAAGCTGCGCCATCCCAATTCTTCGCCACAGCCAACATCATCTCTTGGATGAACTGAGGATTCAAAGCCGCAGCTTTCACACCCTCCGAAGTGGTGCGTGCAATGATCATAGAAGCAATTTCCGATTTGATCTTGGCAACGGCTTGCTTGCCTGCCAAAGCGATCTCGGTCATGGTGTTGTTGCCGACATCCTCGGCTTTCTCCTCAGCTTGTTTGACGATAGCGGCAGCCTCCTCACGAGCCTTGGCTACGATAGCCTCAGCTTCCGATTTAGCTTTAGCTACGAGTTGTTCAGCCTCGGTACGACCTTTCTCCAACCCCTCGTCATAGAGCTTCTGGGTTAATTGTTGAAGTTTGTTTTCCATAGCATTATAGAGTTTTAATTATTGTTTTAGCGTTAAGTGGCACAAATATATAAAATCTTCTCGAAAAAGCCTTGCCAAGGACCAAGATTTTAATACAAAAATGATGCGGTTTTCCGACTACAAACGCAGGTTTTGAAAGATTTATTAAAAATTCATCTTTCATCGCCTCCTTTTCCGACTAACCGAACAACAAAAGCTACGAACAGAGGATAAATTTTCGCGATTTTAGGAATTTTTATTGAGAGGCGGGAGGGATTAGGAACGTGATCGAATGTAGAAAAGATGGACTGGAAGGGGGCGATCAGGGCGATTTGGTTGGAATTCGGGGACAGATCAGATGGGGTTAAGGTGGCGTATGAAGACAGAAAAGACGGGCTTAGAGCAGGAGAATTTCGGGGAACGATTGGGGTGGAATTCGGGAACGGATCGAGGCGGAATTTAGCATAAGAAAACGAGCGATTTCGGGAGGCAAAAAGATAAATAAATCACTTAGGAGCCTCCCCCCTCGAAGACTTTTACATGCCATCGAAAAGCCATAAAAAAGCTCCGACACACAGTCTCCACAAAAAAATCACCGCGTCCTCCACCTAACAAAGTCCTCAAAAATCGCAAAAAAAATGAGGACACAGAGCGTCTCCGTGTCCCCAAATTTTGGAACTATTTTCGGTTTTTAGATTCTAATAAAAATCCTATTGATGTTGCTCACGCAACAAGTCCTGAACCACCTTCACGGGCGAGAATGTCGACACGGGAACATCCACAAATATGGTATTCCAACGAGCCATTGCGCCATTCCACAAACCGGGCAACTCCTGCGCTCTCAATTCGCGACCGCCACTCGATTTCGAAGAGATAAATCCCGTCTTAGGATCGGTATACTGGCGCAAGTCAAAGTGCTTACCCTCAACGTCTTTCACACCGCAAACCAAATCCACGGGATTGAAGTGTGTAGCCGACTTCATCAAAGGCATATCTTCGGGCGAAATCTGGCTCGACTCGGCAATCTGCAACGACTCCGTACCATCGGGATTACCCACCCAGAACGGACCGCCACCCGGCTCGCCTTCGTTGCGTACCATACCGCAAACGCGGATCGGGCGATTCAGCACCTCTTTCAACAATTTTGCATCGTACTCTGCGGGCAGTTTCACGCACAGCTTCTCCTCCACAAACTTCGCAATGGGAGCCAAATCTGCGTCACCCTCCAAAGCCTTCAAAAAGTCGAAAGCCTGAGCCTGCAAACCGAGCAGCACGCCTGCCAAAACCTTCTTATAACGCACCGTGTCACCACGACGTGCATCGGTCGTCACGTTGTCGATGTTCTTGATGAATACCACATCAGCATCAATATCCGACAAGTTCTCGATCAACGCACCATGACCTGCGGGACGGAACAACAGCGAACCATCCTCCTGACGGAACGGCGTATTGTCGGGATTCACAGCGATGGTGTCGGTCGAAGGTTTCTGCACCGAGAACGAAATGTCGTAGCGAACGCCAAAACGCTTTTCGTAAACGGGAACTTTCTTCGCCAACAGTTCTTTGAATCCTGAAATATGTTCGGGCGAAACGGTGAAGTGGATGCGAGCCACGCCATTCGATGTTGCATAGGCAGCACCCTCTACCAAATGCTCCTCAACAGCCTTACGCGCACCGTCCTCATAAGCATGGAACGTCACCAAGCCTTTGGGTTTCGAACCATAGTCCAAACCCTCCTTCACGATGGCACTTACCAGAGCTTTGTCGTCAGCACCCTCAGGAAGCACCTCCTTTAACTCTGGCCAGAAAGCAAATTTCTCGATATTCTCGACCAGTGTATCAATGCCCTTGCCGCGTTTATCCTCATTGACGAACGCAAACAGCTCCTTGAACATACGGGTAGCAGCTCCCGATGCAGGAACAAATTTCACGACCGACAGCTCGCCCACTCTCTTTTCGTAAAGTGCAACCGCCTCGTCAGCCTCTGCATCAGAAAGTGTCATCACGCCATCGGCAGGTGAAGCTGCTCTAACAACATTCAAGAAAGGAAATCCCTTGCGGAAATTCTCAATCTGTTTTTCGACAACCTCAGGTGTCAACCCGTGATCTTCAATCTGCTTTAAATCTTTTTCAGTAAACATAACTTTTAAGGTATATAGTATAGTAGTTTTCGTTAAGGTTTCACAATTCCTTTCAAAGTTAATAAAATAATTTTTAACTTTGCCAACATGATCCGAGAATTTAAAAACATCAGCCTCAGTCAACGCAATAGTTTTGGCGTCGACCAGCAAGCCGCCCATCTCGTAGAATTCGAAAATTGCGACGACCTGCACTCATTTTTCGCTCAGGGAATCCCCTCGAAATGGATGGTCTTGAGTGGCGGTAACAACATCCTCTTTACCAAGGATTACGATGGCGTGCTGCTCACCCCCACAGCACATGAAATCACCATGCTCCGAGAAGAGGGTGACCGAGTCTTCGTTCATGTCGATGCGGGTGTCGAGTGGGACGATTTGGTCGAGTGGGCTGTCGAGCGCGATCTGTGGGGCATCGAGAATCTCTCGCTGATCCCCGGCAAGGCAGGTGCTGCTCCCGTGCAGAATATCGGTGCATACGGTCGTGAGGCTTCAAATGCCATCCGCAAGGTCGAGACCTACGATGTCGAGACCGACACACGTTGCACGCTCGATGCCGCTCATTGTTCGTTTGGCTACCGCGAGAGCATCTTCAAACACGAATTGAAGGGTCGGGTCATCATCACAGGCATCGAGATCGAGTTGAGTCGCACACCTGCGCCGCATTTGGATTATGGCGATGTTCGCCGTGAGGTCGAGGAGCGTGGCGGTGCAACGCTACGCAACATCCGCGATGCCATCTGCTCGATCCGCAACGCTAAGTTGCCCGATCCCAAGGTGACGGGTAATGCAGGTAGTTTCTTCAAGAATCCGATCGTATCTACGGCGCGTGCCGAGGAACTGAAGGCTCAATATCCCGAAATGCCCGTCTATCCGACTCCCGTGGAGGGTCAATGCAAATTGGCTGCGGGATGGTTGATCGACCAAGCCGGCATGAAGGGTTACGAAGAGGGTCACGTGGGTGTCCACCATCGTCAGGCGTTGGTATTGGTAAATCTGGGCGGAGCTACGGGTCGCGAAGTGATCGAATTCGCCCACAAGGTGCAAGCCAAAGTCTACGAAAAGTTCGAGATCGAGATCTCTACCGAAGTGAATATTATTTAAACAAAGATATGAATCTCATAGATTCCTTTCAACATTATTTGGAGTCCAACGATTTGGCACGTCACGATGATAAGATTCTGTTGACCGTGTCGGGAGGAGTTGACTCTATGGTACTTCTGTCGCTGTTCCATCTGAGTGGCTACAACATCGGTGTGGCTCACTGCAATTTCCAACTTCGAGGCGTGGAGAGCGAGGAGGACGAAGTGTTGGTACACGACGAAGCCGAAAAACGAGGAGTACCATTTTACAACAAACGCTTCGAAACGAAAGCTGAAATGGAACGCACGGGCGAGTCGATGGAGATGGCTGCCCGTCGTTTGCGTTATACGTGGTTCGAGGAGTTGTGCGAGGAGCATGGCTACACGTGTGTGGCGGTGGCTCATCATGCCGACGACTCGATCGAGACGTTCTTCATCAACCTCCTTAGGGGTACGGGTCTGAGAGGACTGACGGGCATCTCGAATCAGATTGGTCGCATCATCCGCCCCTTGACCTTCGCCTCGCGTAAGGAGATTTTGGAGTATGCCGTCCACAACCACATCCCCTTTAGAGAAGATTCGTCGAACCGCTCGACCAAATATCTGCGCAACAAAATCCGACTGGGACTCGTGCCGCGTATCCGCGAAATCAATCCCAAATTCACGAGCTTGATGAGCAGCAATATCGCTCGTTTGACCGATGCCCAACTATTTATAAATCACGGCATTGAGCGTATACGCGAAGAAGCTGTCACGTGCAAAGATGGCATCGACACCATCCATTTGGACAGAATCGACCCCGCCTTCCCGCGAGGATTTGTCATCTACGAACTACTGAGTTCTTCGTATGGCTTCAAGGGCGATGTGATCGACTCATTGTGTCGGGCTTTGGATCACAACGCTACGGGACGCAAATTCTACTCGCGCGACCACGTGGCATACATCGACCGTGGCACGATTTCGGTGGAGGACATCCCCTCCGATGATGAGTGCATCGTCAGCGTGGAGGAGGGCGCACAACGCAGCTATTGTGGCAACTCGGTGCTGTATTTCGAGCAGTGCGACATCGACACGATCAAGAATTTTGGCGTGCCTGAGAACATCGCTCAGATTGATGCCGATAAACTCAAATACCCCCTCACCCTGCGCCGTTGGAAGGAGGGTGATCGCTTCATCCCCTTTGGACTGACGGGTTCGAAGAAGGTGAGCGACTATTTGATCGACCACAAAATTTCGATTCCCGAAAAGCAACGTCAATTTGTGCTGCTGTCGGGTGACGAGATCGTGTGGTTAGTAGGTCGTCGCATCGACGATCGTTACCGACTGACGCAAGAGACCGAAAACGTATTGCGCATCACCAAGGAAATCATCTAATTATGGCCAAGTCGACCCTCCGCTTCCGCGATTCGGTTGCCGATTACGAACAGATCATGGCAACCCTCCAGCAAAAACAATATGCACCCATCTACCTGCTGATGGGTGAGGAGAGCTATTTCATCGACCGAATCACCGACCTCATCGCCAACGAGGTACTCAACGAAGCCGAAAAAGCATTCAACCAAATCACGGTTTACGGCAAGGATTCCGATGCGGGACAGATCATCAACCTCTGCCGGCAACTGCCGATGATGGGCAATCGTCAGGTGATTATCCTCAAGGAGGCGCAACAGATGAGGGATTACGAACGTCTGTCGCTGTACACCGATAAGCCCCTCGCATCGACCCTTTTGGTCATCTGTTTCAAGGAGCGCAATGTCGACAAACGCACCCAATTATACAAGACGTGTCTGAAGAATGGACGCGTATTTTGCTCGGTGCGTCCGAGGGATTACGAGATCTCGGCATGGTTGCAACAATTCACCAAGGCAAAGGGTTTGCAGATCGACCCCAAAGCCCTCTCGATGCTCACCGACCATTTGGGTACCGATATATCGAAGATCGAAAACGAGCTGAACAAACTCATGCTCTCCCTGCCCGAAGGCACCAAACGCATCACGGACGAAAATATAGAGATGAATATCGGCATCTCGAAGGATTTCAACAACTTCGAGTTGTGCAAAGCCGTTGTCAATCGCGACATGACCCGCGCACTGTTAATTGCCGACCATTTTGCACGCGATCCGAAAGGCAACCCCTTGCTGTTGACCATCATGGCGTTGTTCAACCAATTCAAGGATCTGTTCATCATCAACTACCTCAGATGGATGGAACGCTATCGTCACAAACCCTTCCCCTCGGATGTGGAGCTGATGCGCCTGATGCGCAAGAGCAACACCTTCATCCTCGGCGAACTGAAAGACGGAGCTTCGAAATGGGACAACCGACGTGTGTTCAACATCTTGGGACTCCTGCGCGAATACGATGCCAAAAGCAAGGGTGTCGATTCGGGAGGTGCTTCGGACGGCGAACTTTTAAGAGAATTACTCCTCAAAATCTTCCTCCTTTGACGGAACTTTACCTATATCAAACCATCCACCTCAACCACGGTCATGCTCGCTATATCGAGGGGCATATCCGTGCGCTGAATCATGCCTCGACAATTCTTTTCGGACGACCCTACACACCACGCTCAGAGGAACTTACCCGCAGGATAGAGCAGACAATGGAGGCGAAAAGATATGGCACGATGGTGTCGAGTTTTCTGAGGTTGGAGGTCTCGGCAAATGGTCAGGAAAAGCTCCTGCCTCAAGGCACATCCTACTACGATGGCTATGCCCTGAGGAGCATCCGACCCAATGCGGTGAGTTTGGTCTACGACCTGCCGTTGGGCGATCTACCCACCTCGGCACGTGAGGCAGTGATGCTCCAAGCCCGCGAAATGGCACGCCGCATGAAGAGCAAAGTCGCCATCCGCACGGGCTATAACGGGGTGTGCTACTCGGTCGAGGGAAGTCCTTTAGCGGGAGTTCGAGGCGAGGAAATCCACCTTTCACCCGCACCTTATAGTGTCGAACGCGAGGCAATCATCGAAGCAGCTCGCGCGGCAGGATTCCACATCAAAGAACACGAAATCCTGAGGTCGGAACTCAAAACCTATGACGAGATGTTTTGGATGGATTATCGGGGCATTACCTCCTTGGCGCACGTCGATGGACATCCGCTTTTGACATTCACTACCGAGCGTATAGCCAAGCAGTTAGAGCGTCCATTCCAAAAAAAGTAGAAACTTTTTGCTCGTTTTAGCGTGTATCTTCGGGGGACACAAAAACCCTCAAAGATGAAAAAATATCTAATCATTTACGCCCTCCTATCCACTGCGATCTTGGGGATTGGAAGCAC
>SAMEA104404100__coassemble_1149_pt1 | contig 25163 bp, 19 predicted proteins | sample SAMEA104404100__metabat2_high_PE_096 | metagenome-assembled genome bin SAMEA104404100 (sample SAMEA104404100) | Balaenoptera acutorostrata
GATGAAGGTTCGCAACAAAGATCCTATGTTGGTCTTCTCGGCAGCTGATGTTGCTTTCTTGAAGGCCGAGGCAGCTTTGTTGGGTTGGAGTGAGGTAGCTCCTATGGGTGCTGAGGCATACTATAAAGAGGGTATCCGTCTGTCGTTCGCAGAGCGTGGCGTATCGGGTGCTGAGGAGTATAGCGAGTCGATGAACAAACCCGCAGACTTCGAGGACTTGCTCGATGCTAAGTACAACTACAGCATCAAGAGCAAACCTACTGTAAAGTGGGCTAACGATGGCAAGGAGTTGGAGCGTGTCATTATTCAGAAATGGATTGCTAACTATCCTCTTGGTGGTGAGGCATGGAACGACTATCGTCGCACGGGCTTCCCCGATATTTTCCCCGCAGCACACAACGCATCGACTCAGGGTGTAACCTCTGCACGTGGTCAGCGTCGTATTCGCTTCTCGTATGAGGAGTACAGAACCAACCGTCAGAATGTGATGAAAGCAGTCAAGATGTTGGACGGCGGTGATAAAGATAATGTTGACCTTTGGTGGGCAAAAAAGAACTAAGACATTGAGTTTTAGACCGTAAAAAATTAAAATTCCTATGAAAAAGACAATATTAAATATCATCATTGCAGCTTTCGCGTTGGGCAGTCTTTATAGTTGTAGCGACTGGACCGAGGTGGAGCGTAATGACTACTTCGTGCCTAAGAATAGCCCCGAATACTATGCTGCACTGAGAGAGTATAAGAAAACCGATCACCCCAAAACATTTGGTTGGTTCGGTAACTGGACTGGTATTGGTGCTAATATGCAGAACTCGTTGATGGGTCTGCCCGATAGTGTTGACTTCGTGTCGATGTGGGGTAACTGGCACAGCTTGAACGATGCAAAGAAAGAAGACTTGCGTCGCGCTCAGGAGATCAAAGGCCTGAAGGTGTTGATGTGTTTCCGTATTCAGAATATCGGTACACAGACGACTCCTCCAGAAATTTACGAAACGAAAAAGTGTGTTGACCGTCTGCATCCCGAACTCGGTGTTCAGGAGTGGGATACTGAAGAGAAGGCTGTTCACGCATCCTGGGGTTGGGTTTCGATGAACTACAACAAGGACTGCACGGGTCATGTTTACGAGCCGGCTGAGGCTGATTCACTCCGTCACAATGCTGTTCGTCTGTATGCTCACTCGATTCTCGATACGATTGAGAAGTACAACTGGGATGGTTTCGACTATGACTATGAGGTATCTTATGGTGATGCTGGTGATATTGGTGGTCCTTCGGGTTCGCAGAACACATCGTGGGCTGATCCCGATTTCAACCGTCGTACCCGTGGTAACTTCAAGGTATTCATTGAGGAGTTGGCTAAATATCTGGGTCCGCAGTCGGGTACTGACAAATTGTTGGTTATTGATGGTGAGCCTCAGACGATGCACCCCGATTGCCGCGATTTGTTCAACTACTACATCATTCAGGCTTATTACAGCACGGGAGACCACGATTTGGATAGTCGTCTGAGAGGTCTTTTGAGAGGTCTTGAGGCAGATAGCGATCCCGAATTGGCTAAGGAGGTCGTTTCGAAATTGATTTGGGCAGAGGACTTTGAGAAAGCAGGTTATGCCCCTAACGGAGGTAATAAAGGCTATGCATCGCGTAAGGGCGGCAGCGTACCTTCATTCATCGGTATGGCACTTTGGGAGTCTAAGGAAGGCTACAAGAAGGGTGGTGTAGGTACTTACCACATGGAGTATGAGTATCCTAACAAGCCCGAATACAAGTGGTTGCGTATGGGTACTGGTATTATGAACCCAAGTCTCGAATAATTAAATGACAGCAAAAATTATGAAAATCAAACAAATAATTTTCGGTTTAGTTCTTGGCAGTACGATGGCATTCACGGGTTGTGAAGCCGAATACCAGCCAGATTTGAATCGTGTCTTTATCAACGAAGCAGTCATTTCGTCGGTTACGAAGGTGAAAGTTGATGGCGTTGAAGACACATATCAGAACATTACGATTGCTTTGGCTACTCCCTCGGAGTCGGATATCAAAGTACGTTTGGTGCCTGATCAAGCATTTGTCGATCAGTACAACAAGGAGAACGGTACTAATTTGCTGTTGTTGCCTGAGTTCAAAGATGAGGAGTGTACTATTCCTCAATACACAATGGAGAGTGAGATTGTTATTCCCGCAGGTAAGGTTTCAGCACGTGTTCCCGTTGCTATTCACCCGTTTGCTACACCCAACGATGAGCAGTATGCATTTGCCATGGCAGTTGAGGTCGTTGAGGGTACGGTAACTCCTACACCTTCGTCGTCGCAGATCATGGTTATCATGGATAAACCTTTGATCCAGTGGGTTCCTTATTGCGAGGCTCGCACGATCCCGCAGACCACCGACAACTGGGCGAACTTCAAGAGCAAGGATTGGAGTATTGAGTTCTTGGCTTGGAAGGATTCGTTCGACATCAACAACCAGTGCGTGATCAACGTTGCAGTTCCGGGTAACGAGATCTATGTACGTTGGGGTGATGTAACGCAGAATGGTCGTTATGACTTCTTGCAGATTAAGTACAACGGTTCTCAGATCGACGTTGCAGGCGACAACCTCTGGTTGACGAAGAATAAGTGGTATCACTACGCTTTGGTATACTCGCAGGCAGCTAAGACCTTGACGATTTACTACGATGGTAAGCAGGTCGCTCAGATGACTTCGGATTGCTCGGAGACTGAGTTCGCAGGCTTCTCGGTCTTCTCGTCGGGTTCTGAATACTTCTGGGGTGCTGGTATGATGGCTCAGTTGCGTATGTGGAGTCGTTCGTTGTCGGCTGCAGAAATTGAGGCTAATATGTTGTCAGCCGTAAATCCTTCGGCAGATGGTTTGGAAGGCTACTGGAAGATGAACGAGGGTTGGATCGATAACCTCCCCAGCCAGTATATGTTCAACTGTGCAACCAAGAGCCTTGGTACACGTGACTTGAAGTGTCAGGTAAACCCGACATGGAAGGAGAATGTAAAATTTGCGTTGTAATAAACGGTAAAATATTCAATCATGAAAAAATATTGGAATAGATTAATATTCACGCTCTTCGTTACAGCCGCTTTTACCGCTGTATCATGCGACGATGACGATGAGGGTGGCAAAATTCAGGAGAATTGGTATGCTAACTATGGTTACATTACCTACAAAATGTATCCTGACACAAATATCGTTGAGCCGATGAAGGCAACACACAACGCTTATGGTGTTGAGTTGTTTGCTATCAACAACGATTTCGATAAGGCATTTACCTTGAATTTGAAGCGTGCTGTTGAGCAGGACACTAAGTTTGTTTTGGGTATTGACGGTTCTTCTTTGGAGGAGGGTTCGGTACTTTTCCCTGCTGAGAACTTGTATTTCTACACAGGTATTTACTCTGATGAGACTGCCGATGCAAAACCTGCTAATGAGGTAGTGATGCCTGCTGGTGAGAAATCGCTTGAGGTGAAGGTTCACATCAAGGACTTCTCGTTTGCTGATGAGTATCGTGACGCTGTTAAATTCTATGTACCTATCGTCATTGAGTCTACGGACAACGCCGAAGTTAAGTTGACTTCGAATCGTAACTCAGTGATCTACTCGATTGACAAGAGTGCTTACGAGAAGAACTCGATTTCGCTGATGGCTAACGATGGCAGCCACTCGATGACGGTCAACGCTGGTAGCAAGAACGATGTGCCTTCTGATTGGGGTTCGATCGACGTGAAACTTGGTTACAAGGCTGTTCAGGACACCAAGGTGAAGATTGCAGTCGACAACGAGGGCATCGAAGCAAGCAAGCAGATTCCTGCTTCGGCATTGTCGTTCAAACTCGGCGGTGAGGTCATTTCGGGTAACGAGTTTACCATCAAGGCTGGCGAGTCGAAGGCTCAGCTCAGTGTTGAGTTGACCGATCAGTCGTTCATCGTTGGCAGCGAGTATTCGACATCGTTGAAGATCGTGAGTGTTTCGGATGAGGAGATGGAACTGGACGAAGCTCCTCTGAAAATCAACCTCGTGATCGTGTCGGTATCGTTCACGAAGCCTACTTCGGGTACTCGTCAGGAGGATCGTTCGAACTATGTTCTCTACTCGGCAAATGACAAGCAGTTCAATAAGGGCTGGCAGGCAAGTTTGTTCAATGGTAATACTATGGACTACATCTCTCAGATGGGATATAGAGGATTTGATATTGCTGTCGATATGGGTAAAGAGCAGACAGTAACCGGTCTGGAGTGGCACACATACGGAGACTGGGAGATGTATGCTATTATGAACTACGATGCTATTTATGTGGGTGATTCGGCTCAGGGTCCTTGGACGAAGGTTCACGATCTGACTACCGAAACTGCATTCCCGAAGGTAGCGGGTCCTTGGTATGTATCGTTCGGCGCGGTCAAGACTCGTTACATCCGTATCCACATCTTGGAGTCGTACAACTTCGGCGCTTGCTTTATGAGTGAGTTGTACTTCTACGTGAAGTAATATAGATGCTGATCAATGCCTCCCTGTGAGGCAACTCGATAAGAGAGCGATCCATTGGGTCGCTCTCTTTTTTTTAGGAGTTGGGGGCGGTAGTTGGAAATGTATTTTAAAGGACGATGGCACAAAAAAAGCCTGATCCTGTGAGGATCAAGCTCTTTGTCGGCGGGAGGGTCTCGCGATTAGAGATAGGTCTCATCGAGGCGCGAAGGATCGTACCACGATGAGTGATAGATGTCGAAAATGTAGGTCTTGGGGTAGGTTACGCGCTCGTCTTGAGCGGTGTAGACGTAGTTCTCGCCCTCAGCGTGACGCTCTGCGGGGAGGAACGATCGTTTGATCATTGGGGAGTCGATCACCGAGAAGAAACGACGCATAGCCACGTCGATATAGAGGTTGTCGTTGAGGCGGATGCCCAATCGCGACTCGGTATTTTGGTTGACCTCTTCGTGAATGATGACCCACTGGAGTTTGACGGTGGTGGGCAGGTGGAAGTAGGCACGGAAAAATTTAAAGGTATTAAATTCCTGAAGTTTCATAAGAGGAAGTTTTACGTTTAGATCAAAGGTATAGAAAAAATTTCAGTTCGGAGCATCTGTGGTGTATAATTTGGAGTCGGGCGGTTAAAGGTTGCTGTTTTTAGGACACCCACACAGAAAAAGCGTTACCTTTGCAGTCGAATTCCAAATTAATTAAAATGGACGCTACACACAAAGCTCAAAAAGTTGAGTTGCGTAATCTCCAGATTACCGACTATGCTCAGCTTGCTCAATCTTTCAAACGTGTTTATGCTGATAAGGATGTTTTTTGGACGCACAAACAAATCGAAACATTAATTAGAATCTTTCCCGAAGGACAGGTCGTGACAATCGTGGATGGCGAAATCGTCGGTTGCGCACTTTCGATCATCGTCAACTACAACATGGTCAAGGACGACCACACCTACGCCAAAGTCACGGGCAACGAAACTTTCTCGACTCACAATCCCGATGGTAATATTTTGTATGGTATCGAGGTGTTCATCCACCCCGAATATCGCGGTATGCGACTTGCACGCCGTATGTATGAGTACCGCAAGGAGCTGTGCGAGAAGTTGAATCTCAAAGCCATCATGTTTGGCGGACGTATCCCCAACTACTACAAATATGCCGACAAGATGCGCCCGAAGGAGTACATCGAGAAGGTACGTTCGCGCGAGATTTACGATCCGGTGCTGACCTTCCAGTTGTCGAACGACTTCCACGTGCGCCGCGTGATGAAGAATTACCTGCCCTACGATGAGGAGTCGTGCCATTGCGCTACGTTGCTCCAGTGGGATAACATTTACTACCAACCGCCGACGCACGATTTTGTCGACAAGAAAACCACCGTCCGTGTGGGATTGGTGCAGTGGCAGATGCGTCCCTACAAGACGTTGGACGATGTTTTCGAACAGGTCGAGTTCTTTGTCGATGCAGTGTCGGACTACAAGAGCGACTTTATTTTGTTCCCCGAATATTTCAATGCTCCTTTGATGGCGAAATACAACCATTTGGGCGAGGCGCAGAGTATTCGTGGATTGGCTCAATATACCGAGGAGGTGAGAGATCGCTTCATCGACTTGGCAATCAGCTACAACATCAACATCATCACGGGTAGTATGCCCTACCGCAAGGAGGATGGCGGTCTGTATAATGTCGGTTTCTTGGTGCGCAGGGACGGTAGCTACGAGATGTACGAAAAGATACACGTCACGCCCGATGAAATCAAGAGCTGGGGTCTGACGGGCGGTAGCATGGTGCAGACTTTCGAAACGGATTGCGCCAAGATCGGTGTGTTGATCTGCTACGATGTCGAATTCCCCGAATTGTCGCGTATCATGGCGGATCAGGGTATGCAGATTCTCTTCGTGCCGTTCCTGACCGATACGCAGAATGGTTATTCGCGTGTGAGAGTCTGTGCGCAGGCACGTGCCATCGAGAATGAGTGCTTCGTGGCGATTGCTGGTAGCGTGGGCAACCTGCCGAGGGTACACAACATGGATATTCAATACGCTCAGTCGGGCGTGTTTACTCCCTGCGATTTTGCCTTCCCGACCGATGGCCGACGAGCCGAAGCAACTCCGAATACCGAGATGATTTTGGTGTCGGATGTCGACTTGGATCTGCTCAGCGAGCTGCACACCTACGGAAGTGTGCGCAACCTGAAGGATCGTCGAAATGACCTCTATGAATTGAAGTTGAAGTAATCGCTCAATAACCCTAAGTGTTTAAAGTCCGAGGTGCAACCCCCAAAAGGGTGCGCTTTGGACTTTTCACATTTTCGGGGGGGGAGGAATTCGGGCGATTGGCAGGAGGCGGTGAGGCTTTTCGGGACGATGAGGTGGCGTAGCGTGGGCTGGTTTGTCGGCTCAAACGCTGAGGCGGTCGTTCTGCGGGGCGATAGGGGGGAGTTGATTTTGGTTGACCAAAGTCGATTCTTGGGGATTTGGAGGCTGATTTGTTGATATGCTGATGATAAGTTGTCGCAAAAGAGTCTGTACAATCCCACCGAAAATTGGTAAATTTGCTTTTTGAATGCATCCTTAAATTAATTTATTTCTATGACTGATATTGAAATTGCTCGCAACGTAGTGTTGAAACCCATCACGGAAATTGCTTCCAAGTTGAATATTGATCCCGACACGATCGAGATGTACGGCAAATACAAAGCGAAGTTGCCGTTGAGCTTGATTGACGAGAAAAAGATTGATGGTAAGTATTTGATTTTGGTGTCGGCGATTTCGCCTACGCCCGCAGGTGAGGGTAAAACAACCGTTTCGATTGGTTTGACCGAGGGCTTGAACCGTTTGGGTAAGAAAGCTACGGTGGTATTGCGTGAACCTTCGTTGGGTCCCGTATTTGGTATTAAGGGCGGTGCCACGGGTGGCGGTTACTCGCAGGTGTTGCCGATGGAGGACATCAACCTGCACTTCACGGGCGATTTCAATGCCATAGAGAAGGCGCACAACCTGTTGGCTGCCATGATCGACAACAATGTGCAGAGCAAATCTTCGCTTGGTTTGGATCCGCGTACCGTCACTTGGAAACGTGTGATGGATATGAACGATCGTTCGTTGCGCCATATCATTGTCGGTTTGGGAGGTACAACGTCGGGCGTTCCCCGCGAAACGGGATTCGACATCACGGCTGCTTCGGAGATCATGGCGATCTTGTGTTTGGCGGAGAGCTTTACCGATCTGAAGGAGCGTTTGGGTAACATCTTTATCGGTTACACCTACGATAAGAAACCCCTCTATGCACGCGATTTGAATGCACATGGTGCGATGGCGGCTTTGCTCAAAGATGCCGTGAAACCCAACTTGGTGCAGACGATGGAGGGTAATCCTGCGATTATCCACGGAGGTCCGTTTGCGAACATTGCTCAGGGTACAAACTCGATTTTGGCGACCAAGATGGGACTTTCGCTGTCGGATTATGTGGTGACTGAGGCTGGTTTCGGATTTGATTTGGGTGCTGAGAAATTCTTCGACATCAAGTGCGTGAAGGGTGGTTTGCATCCTACGGCTGTGGTTTTGGTGGCTACGGTACGCGCATTGAAATATCACGGAGGCATGAAGATCAACGACTTGAAGGAGGTTGATTTGGATGCACTGCGCAAGGGCGTGGCGAACTTGGAGAAGCACATCGAGAACATGAAACGCTTTAACATCTGCCCCGTTGTTGCGCTGAACAAATTTGTGACCGACACGGACGAGGAGATTCAGATTATTGCTGATAAATGTGCTGAGGTGGGCGTGCCGATGGAGGTTGCCAACGTATGGGCTAAGGGAGGCGAAGGCGCACTCGACTTGGCGAAGTTGGTGTCGAACGTCTGCGAGCATTGCACCGCAGAGTTGACTCCCCTCTACGATTGGAACTGGTCGATCGAGCGCAAGATCGAGACCATTGCACGCGAAATTTATGGTGCTGCGGCAATCGACTATATGCCTCAGGCTAAACGCGACTTGAAACGCATCGCTGACCTCGGTTTGGAGGGATTGCCCGTATGTATGGCCAAGACGCAGAAATCGCTGTCGGATAATCCCAAATTGTTGGGTCGTCCGAAGGATTTTGTCGTTACGGTGCGTCAGATTGAGATCGCTTCGGGTGCAGGTTTCGTCATCCCGATCACGGGTGACATCATGCGTATGCCCGGTTTGCCGGAGCATCCCGCTGCCGAGAATATCGACATCGACGATGAGGGACACATCTCTGGACTGTTCTAATCCTTCGGGATTGATCATACGAAACGACCCGCGAATTGCTCGTGGGTCGTTTTTTTTGGCTATGAGTTCATAAAAAAATCCGACCACTTCTGTGTGATCGGATTTTTCGATATTTTCGGACGGATTTTTCGCGTACTATTTTCGTGGATTCTTCACTTACCTCGGTTCTCTTCTCTGTCTTCCCCCCCCCCTCCGCTTATTGTTTGCTTCGGTTCTATTATGCGCCCTTTGGTTCTCTCTATGGTGCGTCCCTCGGTTCTCTCGCGCGAGCCTCTTCTCTCGCCCCCGCTTAGAATTTGGGACCTGATTCGCGGGGTTGACCGACTTCGAAACCTAAGTCGTGCATCCACTCCTCGGTGACGGGATCAACCACATCGTTGCGATCGACCCATGTGCCATCGTCCATAAATCGCTGACGATCGGCATTGATGCGTTCTTGAATGGGGAATGTCGGACGCACCGCACTCATACGCTCCTCGCGTTGTGAGGGACGGATCGAACGGCGGAATACCGAATCTTGGGTCGGACGACGTTCTGCCTGCCATTTGAATCCATCGAGGGTCAAGGGCTGTGTTTCGGGAATCTGATCCATCGGGTAGAAGCTATACACGGGATTCCCGCGGTAGACGATCTTCTCCATCTCTTTTTTGTGGATGAAGAACGAGATGTCGCCACTCTCCAACACGCCCATCATCGTGATGACGGGAGGACGTCCATCCTGCATATAGTAAATCGTGCGGGCATTGCTGTTCACATCGTTGCGATAGATCTCGTTGTCGCGGAAGTAGGAAGTCATTGTTTTACCTGCCACTTGGTTGTAGTGGATCGAGTCGAGCTGACTGCCCATGATCGGTGTGCCGATGAACTCTGCGCGGACGATCTGCTGATTCTGCGTGTAGATGTCCATCACATCCGAAGTGATCTGATTGTTGCCGTTCCACAGCACGGGATTGATGTGCAGATGGATCGTCGAGTCGGTCGATACGGAGGTCATCGAGTCACAAACAACCTGAAAATCCGAACGATAGATCTTCACATTGCGGTAGCCCTGCACCAAACGATACATACTATCCAACGAGGCGGTTTCCTCCTCATCGTGATTGGCTCGCTGACCCTGAGCGATCATCAACGAGTCGTACAACGCCATGATGGACGAATCCTCACGGGCGCAGGTGACATTGACCAATGAGTCGCATTGTCGGAGGATTTCGGGGGCAATCAATTCAAATTTCTTACCCTTGCGTTCGGCTTTCAAACGGCGAGCGCGAAGTTTTGCTTCGACCTTCGCACGGCGAGCCTTTTGACGACGCTCCTCACGAGCTTTCTCCTCGTCCAAACGTTTGGCATTCTGCGCTTTGCGTTTCTCGGCAACCTCGGCTAACTTCTCCTTGCGAGCCTCGGCTTTGATTTGTTTCTCGCGGGCTTTGCGATGTGCTTCCTCTGCTTTTTTCTTGGCTTTCAACATCTTGGGAGTCATCTCCACTGTGTCTTTAGCCATCGCCAAGGAGTCTGCACCTGCCAACGAATCGCGTCCCATCTTTAGACCGCCATCTGCTAATGAATCGACACCTCCATCTTGAGGTGCATTGCCACGTTCCTGCATATTGCGACGCTCCTCGATCTGAGCCTTGCGTTCGTCTTGCTTGTTCTTTACCTCGGCAAGTTTGTCGGCAACCGCTTGATCGTCGACCTGATTCTTCACCACCGAATCCAACATCTGTTGTGTCAACTCCTCTTGGGAATTGATCGTTGTGAGAAACATCGAGTCGGAACGCATAAAGAGCGAATCGCCCTGCGAAAGGTCGTAGCTGATGATCGACGGTTCGCGTGTGAGGAAGGCATTGCCGGGAGTCTTCCAATACTCGCCATAGTCGCCAAATGCCAAGATTTTGTGCTGAATATCATCCATCTGGATGTCGTTGCGCAGGATGATGTGATCCTCCATGCGGTAGTAGTCGATGCTGTCGCTCCACATCTCCTGTTCGCCCGTCAACACATATCCGTTGCGGGTGATGACATACAGCGAGTCGACCTTGCGATACTCGCCCTCATCGGCATAGAGGTAATCGCCATCGCGATTCCAAATGTTGGTGCGGGTATAAAAATAGGCATTCTCGTTCTCCATGTTATAGATCACCGAGTCGCCCTTCATGTCGTACTCCTCGTTGCGCATCTCCACGTTATCGACACAGATCAACTGTTTCTCGTCGCCGTAGTAGTAGCCGCGGAACGATTCTAAGAGATTCTCGCGACTTTGCAACACGCCACCGCCATTGAATTCGCCCACATTGCTTAGCGTGTTGAACATGAATTCATAGGTGTAGAGCGTGGCATCGCCATCGACTACCTTGATCAAGTCGGAGTAGATTCTCGCCTCGTTGGCATCGCCATCATATTCGGCTCTATCACCATAAATATAAGTAGTATTTTTGTTGATCAGCACATTGCCGAAGAACTCAAAGTGGCGGTCGGAATATCTCACGGCACTATCGCACGTGATGACGCAACCGTTGTGTTGGGCTGCGAAGTTGCCGACCAAGAAAATCACCGAATCACCCGGTGATACAGGACCACCGATGTCGAATTTATAGTCGATCAGTTTCTTCTCCACGTTCTCATCTTGGGGTTGGGTGTGGCCTCCGCGGGCAAAAACTCCACCCGCGATGATCACGATTGCCACCATGACCGATATGGAAAAAAGTTTGCGCATTGATTCGGTTATTTTACCCAATTTTTATTCTCGAACTCACCGTTGCGGTATTCGGGAGCGATGTAGATATACATGGCTTCGATCTTCTTTGTGAGCCACTCTTTGAAGATTTTCTCCTTCTTGTTGTTGAGAGCCATCTGCTCCAAACGCAGGTAATCCTCATTCAGCGATGCCGTGTGTGTGGGGATGATCTTCACCAATTTGACGATCTTGCCCAACTGGTTGCCGATCAAATCCTGAGTCATAAAGGCACTCGAAAATTCGCCTTCTTTCAACTGACGCAGGGCGTTGTAGTCGTCCTGTGCAAAGCGGAAATCCTCTCTTAGGAACTTGGTCTGCGTCAACTTGGCATCGAATGCAAACTGACGCTCCAAAAGGTCGTGGTTCGACACGATGCCGCCGTTCATCTTCGACGAAGCATCGTCCGAGAATTTCAAAGCCGCAGCTTCGAACGTGATCGAATCCTTGTGGATCAGGTCAGCGATACTGTCCAACTCGGTCGTCACCGAACGCAACTCTTCGGAGGTGTAAACCGGGTGGAGCAGGATGTGGCGGAAGTGGTATAAGTTACCTTTCAGGTCGATGAGCTGGATGATGTGGAAGCCAAACTGCGACTCCACAACCTCCGAAATCTGCCCCTCTTTCATATTTTCCAAAGCGGCTGCAAACGAGGGGTCCAAAGCCTGCAACTGAGTAGGCTCCATCTCACCACCGCGCATCATCGTACCGGGGTCTTGAGAGTACATACGTGCCAAGTTTTCGAACTTCGCCTTGCCGGTGATGATACGCTCACGCATATCCAATAGACGTTCGCGTGTACGTTGTTTTGCCTCCTTCATCGACTTGGGGAAGCGCGTGATCTGAGCATAGACATACTGATCGGCAATGAGCGGAAGGCTGTCTTGGGGAATCGATTTGTAGTACATCTCCACCTCACCGGGGATGACCGACACCTTGCTTACGACCTCGCCCTGCATTGCCTGAGCGTAGGATTGCTCCTCGAAGAACTGACGCATATTCTCGCGGATGTTGAAGATCGCCATGTGATGTTTGGCTTCGAGTTCTGCGATCGAACCCTCCTGAGCCACCATCGCCTGAATCTGATCTTCGACACGCGACACGATCTCGGCTTGGTTGACATCCACCGAGTCGATCATACCTTGATTATAGAGCAGTTTCTGAGTCAGAAGAGCTTCCAAAGCCTCGTTCATCGGGTCGCGATCCGAGGTGTAGCCCTCCATACGACGTTGTTCGACGAGTTGTTGTGCATATTGGCTCACGTCGGAGTAGAGAATCGACGAACTGCCGACCACCGCTACGACTTTATCGAGCATCACCTGTCTGGTTTGAGCGAGTGTACCCGCCATGCAAAGCACCAATGCCAACGGGAGTATCACTTTTTTCAACATGATTGAATAGGTTGTTTATCGTTAATTTTTATTCTTTTGTTCTATTTTGCTCCATCTTCTTTGGATGGGGTTTTGCCCTCCTCTTTAGCTGTCTCTCCTTGGGTGGATTGGATCAAGCTGTCTTTGGGCGACACCTCTTCGTTGGAGGATTCTATCGTTTCGCCCTCTTTTTTCGTGGGCGCGGATTTCTGTGGGGTTATGATGCCCTCCTTTTGGGGTGCGATCAATTCACCTTCTTCTGCGGAGTAGATCTTGATGTCACCCTCCAACAAGGCTTTTTCGTAAAGTTCCTCCTCGTAGTGGCGGTTGATTTCGCCCTGACGCTGATTGTAGAGGATGCGACGAATCGTCGACCGCAAGCGTTCAATCGGGATGGGTTCGCCCTCGCGACGCACCGAGTCGATTTGCAGGTAGTAGTGCGAATGGCTATCGCTCATCTCTTGAACGGCTGTTGAGGCGAGTATCGAGTCGTGATTTTGTTTGCGGGGTGTGGGCAGGTAGCTCAGAAACTCCGTGAAATCGACCCAATGATCGCGCATATCGGTGATCGTAAATTCGTTTTTGGCGCACAGATCGGTGAAATCCTTCTGCTGAGAGGAGGATTGCGATGCCATCAAAGTCTTGAGCTTCAGGGTTTGACGATAGCCCTCGTTGAAGCGTACCACACGACCTTTGACCAATGTGCGATCCAATCTGAAATCCGCCTTGTGGGTGTCGTAATAGGTTTCGATCTCCTTGGCTGAGAAGGTGGTGTCGATGTTGCGGTCGATATTCTGACGATCCAATTTGCGGATCAGGAGCGTCTGGCGATACTCCTCGACCATGCGATCAATGTCGGCTTCCGATTCGGAAAACAGAATTTCGGCTTCGCGGAGTTTGAGTTGTTTACGCACCCAGCGGTCGATATACACCTTCATAAATGCCGCGCTGTCCTTGCCCGTCACGCCCTGAGGCACAACCGACTCGACATCCGACATCTTCAATTCGCGTTTATCTACCCGTGCTAACGGGGTGTCGCCCACGAAGTAGCGCGGTAGTTCCTGACACGCGGCAAGGACTACAACGCACACAGCGATCAATATTTTCGCACACCTTTTCATCATTCAAGAGGACAAAGATACGTTTTTTACCCTTAATAAACGCAACGTGCGCGTGAATATTACTCTTCAGGGGTCAAATTCTGGTTCTGCTCCGCCTTTTTGAGGTATCTCCACGCCAAAAATCCCGACAGGAGGAATCCCACGACAGCCACGCCATAGATGATCCAATAGTGGGTCGGATTGGCGATGATTTTCGAGAGGCTCACCTCGTCAATGCCCATTCTTAGCCATGCAAAACAGAGGGCGTTGTTGGCGGCATGAACGAGGATGGAAGCCCACAACGAATTGGTAATTAGATAGATGTAACCCAATACCAAACCGGCGAAGAAGGCGTAGATGACCGCCGAGGGCTGGATGTGGATGAGGGCGAAAAACAGCGAGGAGTAGAACCAAGCTCTCCACGTCCCGAAGATACCTCTACCTTGACGTAGGGATTCGAGGACGATACCTCGGCACATGATCTCCTCCAAAATGGGGGCAGCGATGACAATGCCCACAAACGACCACCAACTTACCGTCCAGCCGATTTCGATTTTGGGGAGGAGTTGCATGAGGGGTTCGATGACGATGCCCATCAATACGATCATCACAAATGCCCACACGAGGCTCAGCGGGTTGAGGCGTTTCACTCCGAAATGGAAGAGTGACAGCTTGCCGCCGCGAGCCTTGCAGTAGATCAGCAACGCGCTGTTAGCCAAGAGCATCGTGGCAAGGTAGGTGAGCATCGTGGTGCGGTTCTTCAGATCGGCATTGAGCGGATCGCCCGTTTGATTGCCCGTGAAGAGCATCACCGCCAATGTCACGATGATTTGCAGGAGGATGACGATGCCCGCCATAGCCAAAAGATCGCTCAGTTTGGGAAACGATGGCTTGGAGGCGGGGATTTCTATATAGGGAATGTCCTCTACCTCAGTCGATTGACCGCCTTGGGCGTGGTCTGCGTTCTGTGTCGAGCCTTGATTCCTGTTTGAAGATTCGTGGCGAGGGGTCTCAAAGTCGAAATCCTCAGCCTTGGGATCGAAGCCCTCGGTGGTGGATTCCTCGGCGGGAGATTCTGAGGGGGTGGCTTGCGGCTCGGAGTCTGTGAAACTAAAGTCGTCGCCAAACTTTTTGTGTTGATTATCAGAGGGGTATCCCTCCTTGGGTGTATTCATGTTCTAAACGTTTAATTTCGACCAATATATGGTCAAAGATAAGCATTTTTTTAAGACCGTTATGGATTTCCATTTAAAATCATTAAATTTGCCCGATTATAAACCGTTTCGAAATATGTCAAAGGTCATCGCATTAGCCAATCAGAAAGGTGGAGTAGGCAAAACGACCACCGCCATTAACCTCGCAGCATCGCTGGCTCTGTTGGGTCAGAAGGTCTTGTTGTTGGATGCCGATCCGCAGGCAAACGCCACTTCGGGTTTGGGTTTCGACATCAATTTGGAGGGTATCTACGAGTGCATCGTGGGCGAAAAAGAGGCTAAGGATGTGATCTTGAAGTGTGAAGGAATCAAGAATCTGTGGCTGTTGCCTTCGTCTATCGACTTGGTGGCTGCCGATTCGGAGTTGCCCAAAATCGCTGAAGCTCACCACGTGATGAAGCGCATCGTAGACTCGGTGAAGGACGATTACGATTATATTTTCATTGATTGCTCGCCTTCGTTGGGCTACACGACAGTCAATATCCTGACGGCTGCAGACACGGTGTTGATCCCCGTGCAGTGTGAGTATTTGGCTTTGGAGGGACTTTCGAAACTGCTGGCTACGATTCGCAAAATCAAGAGCGGTCTGAATCCCCACTTGGAGATCGAGGGCTTTCTGTTGACGATGTATATGCGTAACCGATTGAATAATCAGGTGGTGAATGAGGTCAGAGAACACTTTGGTCAGATGGCTTACGACACAATTATTCAGCGCAATGTACGTTTGGGTGAAGCACCCTCTCACGGCAAACCCGTCATGCTGTACGATGCGAGTGCCGTGGGTGCGGACAACTATTTGAACTTAGCGCGTGAGTTCCTCAAACGCAACCGTATTTCCGAACAAAAATAATTTCAACCATGAAACACAAGGGTTTAGGTCGTGGTCTTGATGCCATATTCGGTGCCGACTTTGAAGAGGTGGAGTCGAAACTCCCCGCAATGACTCAAATGTCGGAAATCGCCGTTGAAGATATTATCCCCAACCCCTCGCAACCGCGCACGCAGTTCGATGAGGAGGCTTTGGAGGAGTTGTCGCAGTCGATTCGTCAGTTGGGTGTCATTCAGCCGATTACGGTGAAGAAAACCGACACGGGTAAGTATATTATCATCAGTGGTGAACGCCGTTGGAGAGCCGCTCAACGAGCTGGTTTGGAGTCGTTGCCCGCCTATGTAAGAGAGGTCGACGACGAGAACCTCCACGCGATGGCGTTGGTCGAGAATATCCAACGTCAGGATTTGAATGCCATTGAAATTGCTTTGGGTTTGCAACGTCTGATCGACGAGTGCCACTTGACGCAGGACGCTCTGTCGGAGAAGGTCGGTAAGAAACGCTCTTCGGTGACGAACTATTTGCGTCTGTTGAAACTGCCCGATGAGGTGCAGTTGGCGATCAAGGAGGGTATCATCTCGATGGGTCATGCCAAGGCGATTGCAGGTGCTAAGGACGAGGATCAACTCTTGGTCTTGAAGCGTTGTGTGGTGAAGAGCCTTTCGGTGCGTCAGGTCGAGGACTTGGTGCGTCAGTTGAACGAAGCTCCCAAACCCCAACCCGTGGTCGAGGAGGAGGAATATCCCGAAAGCTACTCGCGATTGGTGGAGCAGTTGGAGCGGGTATTCACAGAGAAAATCGAGGTCAAACGTTCGAAAAAAGGTGGCGGTAAGATCGTCATCGGATTTGATAATGACGATGATATTGAGGCGTTTATCCAACGTATGTCATCACACAACTAAGCTATGAAAGGCATCCGTCTTTACATATTGATGGCTTTCGTAGCCGTCTTTGCACTTCAACTATCCGCCGAGGCTCAGCAGATGCCACGTGGTAAGCGAATGTTTGTGCGTGGAGGTAAGATGGAGCGTGTCGACACATTGGGTCAACGTCGTGACTCGATGCGTTATTTGGCGCTTTGCAAGGAGTTGGATTCACTGCAAAACAGCGAGTTCAAAGCCGACTCCACGGAACTCGGAGCTATGCGCACGGACGATATTCACACGTTGGATTCGTTGGTGCAGGCTCAAATTGATCAAGCGACCTTGAAGCAGGATACCACCAAGAAGAAAACCTTCAAAAAAGGGTGGTTTATGAGCGACTCGATGTCGTTGTCGAAGGTGTGCTGGATGTCGACCGTTGTCCCCGGATATGGACAAATCTACAACAAACAATATTGGAAACTCCCCATTCTCTATGGTACTTTAGCCACGGGATTGGCTCTCTATATCAACGAGAATAAGACCTACAAACCCTTGAAGCGGGCATACGAGGCGTATACCAACGTCTCGACCGAGCGTACCCCCGAATTGGACGCTTTGCAGTCGAAGATGATCCGCAGTAATACGCGACGTCAGATCTATTTGGGAGCTACCTTGGCATCGTATATTTATTTTATAGGTGATGCCGCGATCAACTATAAAACCAACGATGTCTCGCACGTGAAGAAGGCAACCACGTTGGCTTGTATCTTCCCCGGTGCGGGTCAAATCTACAACAAAAGCTATTGGAAAGTGCCGTTTGTTGTGGGCGGTTTTGCGTCGATGATCTACTGTATCGACTGGAACAACCGTGGTTATAAACGTTTCAAGAAGGCTTATGCACTGGTGGCTGACTATGAGGCTCACCCCGAAAAATATCCCGATGGTCCGCGCGATGAGTTCAAGGGTCGCTATTCGACCACCTTCATCCGCGATCTAAGAAACAACTATCGCCGTAATCGCGACTTGTGTATCATCGTTACGGGTGCGTTGTATGTTTTGCAGATTGTCGATGCTCATGTCGATGCCCATCTGAGGGATTATGATATTTCGGACGACTTGTCGATGAACCTCGAACCACTGATTGATTATACCTTTGTGCCGAAGGAGGGTAACAACCGTCCGATATTCGGCTTCAACCTAAACGTCAAATTTTAAACAATGAGATATATTTTTCGCATTGCGTTGCTCGCAACCATCCTCATGGCGACAGCGCTCTCTGTTACCGCATCATCGTTAGACTCAGAACGCCGTCCGCGTAAGAAACGCAAAAAGAAAGCTCAGGTAGAGCAGGTTCGCGAACAGGAACAAGAGGCTCAAAATGTAGCTCCCGCGGAGGAGAAACCTGTCGAGCCAAAGACCGAAATCGCCATTGCACGCCCTCTGCCCCCGACCGATTTGATGTTGGGATTCACCCCCGCACAAACCGATTCGTTGGTGGCTGTGTGGAGCGAATGCCGCAAGATGAATGCCTACGATGAGTTCTTCCGCGACTATATCTCGATTGATACCACGGAGGTCGATACGACCCCCGACTCGGTGTATGTCAACCGTTTGTATGATTTGGTGTCGCCCATTCAGTTGCCCTACAACTCGTTGGTAAAGAGCTATATCAACCGCTATGTCAATCCCAAATATAGCACCATTAGCCGTGTGTTGGGTCTGTCGCAGTACTACTTTCCGATGATCGAGGAGGAGCTGATCAAGGCGGAACTGCCCGTGGAGTTGCGTGCCTTGCCCATCATCGAGTCGGCATTGTCATCAACTGCCGTTTCGCGTGCAGGAGCTGTGGGTTTGTGGCAATTTATGCCCTCAACGGGTAAGAGCTATGGCTTGGAGGTCAATTCGTTGGTCGATGAGCGTCGCGATCCCCTGCGTGCAACTCAGGCTGCGTGCAAATTCTTGAAGGATCTCTACAACATCTACAACGACTGGATCTTGGCAATCGCTGCCTACAACTGCGGTCCGGGTAATGTGAATAAGGCATTTGCACGTGCAGGTGGTAACTGCCGCACGTTCTGGGACATCTACTACTTCCTGCCCCGCGAGACGCGAGGCTACGTTCCCGCATTTATCGGTGCTTCGTATGCCTACGCCTACCATCAGCAACACAATATCGAGATGACCGAAGCTCCGATTCCGCTGTCGGTCGACACGATCCACGTCAATAGATTGATGCACTTCGGTCAGATTGCATCGACCATCGACCTGCCGATTGAGACGTTGCGCCTCTTGAATCCGCAGTATAAATTAGACATCGTTCCTGCCACGAAGAAGAGCTACACGTTGGTTCTTCCGCAACGCTACGTGGCTCAGTATATCGAACACGAGGAGGAGATCTTCTCGAAGGATTCGACCTACTTGAAGGAGTATATCAACCCCGCAAATATCGACAAGAAACGTCTGCAACAGAGCGCAACCTATTATCAGGTGCGTAGAGGCGATACGTTGGGCGGTATTGCACGCCGTTACCACGTGACGGTCAAGCAGTTGATGGCGTGGAACAGAATCCGTAATCCCAAGTCGCTGCGCATTGGTCAGCGAATCAGAATTTCGAGATAGAGATGATGTACCTTTCCGACCATGAACCTATCGTAGCCCCCGCCACAGCTCAAGGAGGGGCAATCGCTGTCATCCGACTGAGTGGTGAGGGCGTATTGGAAAAGTGTGACCAGATTTTCAAGGGTCGCAAAACCTTGTCCGCAATGGAGGGTTACACGGTGGCTTATGGTCGCGTGATGGATGGCGAAAGGGTGGTGGACGATGTGTTGGCAACCGTTTTCCGCGCACCTCACTCCTACACGGGTGAGGATTCGGTGGAGATTTCGTGCCACGGATCGTCATATATCGTTTCCGAAATCCTGCGCTTGATGCACGGCATTGGTGTGAGGATGGCTGAGGCGGGTGAATTCACCATTCGCGCCTATATGGCGGGTAAGTTAGACCTCTCGCAAGCCGAGGCGGTGGCTGATCTGATTGCCTCCTCATCGAAGGCTGCACATGCTATGGCATCGACCCAAATGAGAGGAGGATATTCCTCGAAATTGGATGCTCTGCGCGAGGAGTTGTTGCATCTGACCGCCTTGATGGAGCTGGAATTGGACTTTTCGGAGGAGGATGTGGAATTTGCCGATAGGGGTGCTTTGCGCGACTTGATGAAACGCATCGGTCGCGAAATAGATACGCTGAGAGATTCGTTCTCGTTGGGTAATGCCATCAAGGAGGGTGTTCCCGTGGCGATTGTCGGTGCGCCTAATGCCGGTAAATCGACGCTCTTGAACCGACTCCTGAATGAGGATCGCGCGATGGTGTCGGATATTGCAGGCACGACGCGCGATGTGATTGAGGAACAGGCAAATATCGGTGGCGTGGTATTCCGATTCTTGGATACTGCGGGCATCCGCCAAACGGACGATCGCTTGGAACAGATGGGTATCGAACGCACGCTGAAGAGCATCCAAAAGGCACAGATCATTATCCATATTATTGATCCCGCAACCGAAGATCCGATGACTTTTGATCTAAGGGAGGATCAGCAATTACTCTCGGTGGTGAATAAAATCGACCTGAATCCCGATGCAAAATTGGAGGAAGGTTGGGTAGGCATCTCGGCAAAAAGAGGCGAGGGCGTTGAGGTGTTGAAGGAGCGACTGAGGGGCTTGGTCGATACCGATGCGCTGTATCATGGCGATGTCGTGGTGTCGCACAGCCGTCACTATGAGGCTTTGACCGATGCCAAAGAGGCACTCCAAAGAGCCGAGGAGGGTTTGGATCAGGAACTTCCGACCGACCTTTTGAGCGAGGACATTCGTCAGGTGATCCATTATATAGGAGTGATCACGGGTCGCGGAGAGATTCTCAATGACGAAGTTTTGCAGACGATCTTCTCGAAGTTCTGCATCGGAAAGTAGGGTGGTGTCTTTGCCCGCAAAGATCCAATCGTGAGGCATTATTTTCTAAAAAAATGTTTGCTGTTTTAGAGGAGATTTGTAATTTTGATATACGAAAATGTCAAATCAATCTAAAATAACGAATTATGGAAAATGTAGAAATCGTACTCAGCAAAATGAAGGAGTTGGGTGAACCCGTCAACGCCACAACTTTGGCTAAGGAAACTGGCTTGGACAAGAAAGATGTCGACAAGGCAATGACTCAGTTGAAAAAGGAGGAGAAAATTTTCTCGCCCGTGCGTTGCAAATGGCAGGCTAAATAAGCGGTCAGACTCTAAAATAAAAGCGGATATTCGGTGAGAATATCCGCTTTTGTGTGTTTTCGATAAAGGCTTGTTACTCCGTGGGGCAACCCTTTGCTAAGTGGCGCACCCAGAGGACAAATCCCATCGTCAGGATGAGGTTCAGAACGAGGGTCAACACCGAAATAATCAGTGCAGGACCTCCCAAACTATAACCCAAAGCGATGAAAATCACGCCTGCACCGACCTCTCCGCGGGTGAACATACCCACCGCCAGAGCCATACGTTCGCGCAGTGATCGGTCGCGGTAGAAGAGTAGCGGCACCAACTTACCTATATTAGATAGGAGCGACACGAGAACCACGTGGAGGAGAATCACGTCCCACGACATCATGGGCTGAGCCGCAGTAATCGAACCTTCAGCAACGGCTTCGGACGCTCCCATGCCCGACACCAAAGGCATACTCACACCGACTAAAACCATGAAAAATAGCGATACGCCCGTCGAAATGCGACGTTCCATAGGGGTGTCGATGTGCTGGTGACGCATCAGCACGCCCACGATAAATGCAGGCAGAAGCACCTCGATGTGGAGGCTGTTTTCGGTGCCATAGAAGTGTTTCGACACCAAATAAAGACCTTGGGTCAAAACGGCAACCAAGAATGCCAAACCAAGGATCGTTCGCCAATCTTGACGCACATCCCACGTGGCTTGGCGTTTCCATCCCCACAATAAGAGCAGGACGACAACCGTTAGAATGACGAACATTTGCCAGCGGAATCCGATCATCAGTATCTGAAGCGGAATCATCAGTAGGATGGTGTCCAAATCATCGAAGATCGCCAAGACCTGAATTTTGCGGTAGATCCAGCTACGGCGCAGATTCATGGCGGCTAACATGGCAAAGAGGATGCCCGCAGATGTGGGGGCGGCAAAACGGCTCAATAGGAGGTTCTCTTTCCATGCTGCGAGATTGCCCCACTCCGACGAGGGTAGCAATACGAACATATAATACAAGGCGATGAGTAACCAAGGTAGTGCGGCAGTCGCCATGGCGATGAAATAATCCGTTGCGTAACTGCGCCATTGTGTTTTGTCGATTTCGAATTCACGACCGACGTTGATCATGATAAACGAAAGGCAGACATACAAAAGGCTGTCGGCACATAATTTAAAGGTGGGGTAAGAGTTCCCAAATATTCCCGGCAGGATTTGTGAAGCAATGAGTCCGAGCATGAGGAATAACGAGAAGGATAGAACTTTTCGCATGTGTGGCAGGGGCTTAAATGTTGATGTGTAATAAATTTCGGCGCAAAGATAATATTTTGTTTTTTTCTTCATGTTGAAAAAAAGTTAATTCTCGAATATTATTATGAATAATTTTGTAACTTTGCGTGTGAAAAAACAGAAAAACAGTAATTAAACCATAAATCTAAATTATTATCACTATGCAGATTGTAGAAATTCATGCAAGAGAGATCCTCGATTCGAGAGGTAATCCGACTATTGAGGTAGAAGTTCGCACCGCATCGGGTGCATTTGGTCGCGCTGCTGTTCCCAGCGGTGCTTCGACTGGTGAGAACGAGGCTTTGGAGCTTCGTGATGGCGACAAGAATCGTTTCTTGGGTAAGGGCGTTTTGAAGGCTGTTGAGAACGTAAACAACGTGATCGCTCCCGCTATCATCGGTATGGATGCTTGCGATCAGGTCGGTGTTGATAAGGCTATGTTGGCTTTGGACGGCACGAAGACCAAATCGAACTTGGGTGCTAACGCTATCCTCGGCGTATCGTTGGCTGTTGCACGCGCAGCTGCTGACTACTATGGTATGCCTTTGTATCGTTATATCGGCGGTACTAACGCGAAGACTCTCCCCGTTCCTATGATGAACATCATCAATGGCGGTTCGCACTCGGATGCTCCTATCGCATTCCAAGAGTTTATGATCCGTCCCGTAGGCGCACCTTCGTTCCGCGAGGGCTTGCGTATGGGTGCTGAGGTATTCCACAATCTGAAGAAAGTTCTCCACAAACGTGGTTTGTCGACTGCTGTTGGTGACGAGGGTGGTTTCGCTCCCGCATTGAACGGTACTGAGGATGCTATTGAGTCGATCATCGAGGCTATCAAGCAGGCTGGTTACGAACCCGGAAAGGATGTTCGTATCGCTATGGACTGTGCAGCTTCGGAGTTCTGCATCGACGGCATCTACGACTACACCAAGTTTGAGGGTGAGAAGGGTGCTAAGCGTACTTCGAAAGAGCAGGTTGAGTACTTGAAGGAACTTGTTGCTAAATATCCGCTGATCGACTCTATCGAGGACGGTATGTCGGAGAACGACTGGGAGGGTTGGCAGTTGCTGACCGCCGAGTTGGGTGGCAAGATCCAGTTGGTAGGTGACGACTTGTTCGTAACTAACGTAGACTTCTTGAAGAAGGGTATCGAGATGGGTTGCTCGAACTCGATCTTGATCAAGGTAAATCAGATCGGTACTTTGACTGAGACTTTGAACGCTATCGAGATGGCTCACCGTGCAGGCTTCACTTCGGTGACTTCGCACCGTTCGGGTGAGACTGAGGATTCGACCATCGCTGACATTGCAGTTGCAACTAACTCAGGTCAGATCAAGACTGGTTCGATGTCTCGTTCGGATCGTATGGCTAAGTACAACCAGTTGCTCCGCATCGAGGAGGAGTTGGGTGACGAGGCTATCTACGGTTACACGAAGGTATATCGCAAGTAATTCCTTCGGAGCTGAAGCTCTGAATTCAATAAGGGATGGATCTCGGATCCGTCCCTTTTTTTGTGCCGTGAGGGCTCACGAAGATATAAGCAAAAAAGATACGGAACCTTGTATGAGATTCCGTATTTTCGTTTTAAAGGTGCTAACTACCAATTATCATCTTCGTTACCCGTCAGCCCATTTTTGATACACTCTTCGATCTTGTCGAGCAATACCTGCGAATAGGCATAGCTCATAATAAATGCCTTGCTTGATGCTTTTTTATGACCGCCTTTGGGGTTGAAAGGGTAGGAGGCATCAATCATCCATTTCTCGTTTGAAAAATCTGTACCCATTCTGCGAACTACGGAGTAGTAGGGTACGGTGAATGTTACACGGATTTTCCCCTCTTTGATGTCGCATTTGATGATGACCTTGCTGCTGATCCTAAAGTCGCGAGGTCCATTGCTAACAAAGGCAATGTCTTTACAAATGCCCTTAGCGATAATTGTTCCTGCATCTTTATCGTTGAGTTGTATGGTTGAATTAGCATCGTTAAACGAAGCTGTGAACCAATAATTCAATAGCATATAAAGATTGTCTTTGCTTTTTTGGGGTGCTTCGATAATTTCAACGAATGTCAATCCATTGTTTTTATCGAGTTGGATGTTGCTGCTTATATTGTCGGCAGCTTCGATCCAATTCTTGCCATAATTTTTGTTGGCATACTCAGCCAATTCTTTGGTTTGGATGATTTGAGCGGAACTCTCCGTTGCGAAAAACAGGGCAAACGAGATGAAAAATAGAAGTTTTTTCATATTGCAGATTGTTGTTACATCCAGCACTGATATAACAAGGTTTATTAGATTAAAATAAGAAAGCGTGTGCTGAAAACTTACTTTAGTCAAACGGGTCGTAGGAAACCTCAAAGATAAAATAAGCAACAGCCCACGCCCATACCCATATAGGTAGTGACGCGGGAAGATGATGGCTTATTCTCTCTTTGTGCGAATTTCCTACGTTCGTTTGACGAGAATAAACTTACACTTTCCGTGTTTGTTATAATATGTACTACAAATATAGGATAACAAATCGGGAAATCAAAGGATTCGTCATCTTTGGGCTATTGCTTTTAGTTGCATGGATTTGGAACTTGCGAGATGTTGAGGCGCAGATTGTTTTCTGAAGGTTGTTGGCGTGCTTTAGAAACAAGCCGATTTTAGCGAGGATGATTAGTCGTGTGGGTTTCTATGCGGTGTTGTGCGTTTGATGGCGAGAAATGGCTCTTATTGTGGATTTATGGGCGGAAGGAGGCTTTGTTGCTCAATGCGATTGTGTGGATGCCCTTGGATGTG
>SAMEA104404100__coassemble_1525_pt1 | contig 20641 bp, 15 predicted proteins | sample SAMEA104404100__metabat2_high_PE_096 | metagenome-assembled genome bin SAMEA104404100 (sample SAMEA104404100) | Balaenoptera acutorostrata
GTTTGGCAAATACACCCCACGGATGCGAGTGGCGGATGTCGCGTTTCAAACCGCTCGCACGGGCTGCCTGACCGACACCGCCGATCTCTGCCATCTGGTCTTTTGAAACGATGCCACACTGCTCCAAACGTGCCAAAACCGTTGTTGAGGTTTTGATGTCGAAGGCTGCCTCCATATAGCGGCGGATGATTTCGCGCACATTCTTGCGGATCATCTGTGCTTTGTCCAACGTCATGGGGTGGTTCGTACCGAAGGGGCGGATCAAATTCTTACCGAAACGGTTGCCACACCAAGCCTGCGTGGTGTTGATGGTCATCGTGCGCAGTGCCTCGCAAGCCACCTGTCCCAACTGATAACCAACGTCTGTCGACAATGCTCCCGTGTCGGCAATCTGCATCGCCATGCGTTCCAATTCCAATGCGATGCCGCGCTCCAAATCCAAACCTTCGTGACGCGGACGACCCGAAAGTTTCTCGATGGCTTCGGTAAATGCCGTGGCGTGGGTCACCGAGCTGTCGCCTGCGATGGTCTCTGCCAAGCACATCTGTCTGAGGCGGTTGTCGGTTTGAGAGAATTGATGCTCCACACCGCGGTGCTGATAGCCCAAGGCGATCTCCAAGTGGAGTACCTCCTCTCCGCTACATATAAATCGGAAAGCACCCGGTTCGATGATGCCCGCGTGGATTGGACCTACGTTCACCTCGTGGAGGTTCTGTCCCTCCATCTTGTAGAAGGGGTAGTTGTCCATCGAACTTTCGCGGTTGAATTTGTCAAACGGGAAGCGCAGGGGTTTGTCCCACGGCATCTGATCGAACGTGATGCCGTAACGCTCCTTCATGTCTCGCTCGAAGGGGTGAACCTGAGGGTGACGTGCCGTGAGCGAGGGGAGTGCCACATCGTCGTAGTAGTCCATCACGTGCGATGTGAGCAGAACTTCCGAAGTGGCATCGTTCAGTAGGATCATAAAGAATCGCATACGATTGCCCGTCGGAAGTGCGAAATAGTGAGCCACATGATAATTGGGGTCGCTGAGTCGCTTGTCAACATCCTCGTAGAAATCGGCATAAGCCACTTCGGGAATCTTGTCCAAAGTGACTGCCTCCGAGGTATTGTTTGTAATATAGTAAAGCTCCATGTTGAATCCTTGACTTTAGAGTTTGACGATTTGGTTGATCATTTCCACCAACACATCGGGTTGCCACAGACCGATGATCATCGCGATGCACAGCAACGAGAGTGCCGACCACGACAACAATTTATCGGCTTGTGAGGGGTGGAGTTCGTCTTGGTTGGGCTGGTAGCACAGACGGATCAATCGCGAACAGAACGAGTAGATGACGATGCAGACCAAGAGGATCATTGCTACAACGACCCACCATTTCTCGAAAATGACGATCTGTTTGAGGATCATCAACTCCGACACGAACAGCGGCGAAGGGGGGAATGCCACCAACACGACCATGCCGACCAAAAGACCGATCGCTCCGACTTTGTTGATGCGGATGTAGTCGCCCAAGCGGTTGATTCGGTAACCATTATACACCTGACGCACGACAGCCATCTGGAGAAACAGACTGCTCTTGATGAGCGTGTGGCAAGCAACGTGGAAAACGGCTGCCCAAACACCGATGCCACCGATACCCAAACCGATGGCTGCGATGCCCATATTTTCGACTGTCGAGTAGGACAGGAATCGTTTGTAGTTGTTGGTTCTTCTTAGGAACAACGCTCCGATGACCAACGAGCAGACACCCGTGAGCAACAATACGTTCTTGACCCACGGGAAGATTTCGGTTTGTGCCAAAACCTTGTAGACTCTAAAGATCGCCAAGAATCCTGCATTGACCAATCCCGTCGAAATGAGTGCCGAAGCGGGCGAGGGGGCAGCGAAATTGGCATCGACACCCACCGTGTAGAGCGGGAAAAGCTCTGCCTTACAGCTATATCCGCAGAGGATCAGCAGGAAGGAGATTTTCAGGTACAACGGGTTGCCGTTTTGGGCTACGGCTGCGATAGCCGAGTAGGATAACGATTCGCAACGGGTCGTGGCGCACAGCAACAGGATGCCCAAATAGGCGATGGCGATACCTGTCGAGCAGACGAACAGATATTTCCATGCGGCTTCGAGTGCATCCGATGTGCGGCGGTGGTAGACGATACCTGCCGAGCAGAGGGTCGTAGCCTCCAACAAAATCCACGTCACAGCCATGTTGCTCGAAAAGTAAACACCCGCACAAGCCGTGGTGAGCAACATCATCAAACCCGAATAGGTGCGTGTGTGGTGTATGTCGTCGTCCTTGAGGTAGGTCTCCGAGTGGAAGTAAGCGTAGGCGGCAACCACGATGAGCAGCAGGTAGAAAAGCGTTCCTGCGGCATCGTAGCTAAAGATGGAGGTCGAAGTCTGACCATAAAGACCTCCGAAAAGCAACAAGGCAGCTTGTGCAAACTGCACCCCAAAGAAAACCACTCCTATGAAGAACAACTGACGGCGGTTCTTCATGGCAAATGCTGTGGCGGCAATCAGCACGCTGATGATTAAGTAAATTATCATAGTATCAATCCTTTACATTGGTGAGTGTGTCGGCATTGTCGGTGTGGATCTTGTGGTCAATGCGCGTAAAGAAGATGCCGAGCATCAATACCGACATCAAAATATCGAGCAGGATGGCGATGTTGATCACCAACGGCATCTCTACACCGATCGCCATCGAGAAGAGGAATACACCATTCTCAATGACCAAGAATCCGATCATGTGCGAGAAGAGTCTCACCCTCAGCACGATCAACGAAAGTCCGCTCAAAAGAGCGTAGAGTGCCACACCAAAGAACACCGGATCGACGTGTTTGTCGACGATGCAATAGGTGATCGAGGCACTGAAGACCAATGCCGACAGCGACATCAACAACGATCCGAACTGCGAGTGACCCGACTTGCGGACGCGGTTGATCTTCGTCTTGCGGATGACCGCCAACAGAATTGCAGGCACTAAAATAGCCTTGAATACCAACGTCTCGATAGCCACAAAGACCATTTCTGCGGGATGGATTTCGTGCAGACGCAGGATGGCGATCAAGAACAAAATCCAACCTTGGAGCATCATCTGCTGGGCGAAGGTACGGAAACGCTCGGTGATTGAAATGTGGACGAGCGACACCACATAGAGCAATATGAGAGCTGTTATCATTCCAATACGATGTTAAGTTTCATAAGATAACCCGTGAAGAATACCAAAGCACCCAAGGCGGCAATGGTCAATATAAAGGTGGTGTTACGCACCAGTTTGTTGCGGGCTTGGGTCGACTCGACAATACCAATCGACAGACCCGACAGCAGGATAGCAAGGGGTGCCGATGCCCACCAGCCCCACGCAAGACCCGACGTGATGCAGTTGGCTGCCAACATCGAGAAAGCTGCCGTCTTGCACCAGCCCGCCATCTTGATCATCGCCATATCTACACCCGAATAGTCCAGACACATCACCTCGTGGATCATTGTCAGCTCCAAGTGGGTGCGGGGATCGTCCACCGGCACACGTCCACTTTCGGTAAAGACCAACTTCATCAGCACGTAGGCTGCCAACAAAAATACGATGACGTATTTCAATTCCAAGGTCATGCCCACATTGAAAAGACCCTCAAACGAGGTGTTGCCCGTGATCAAAGCCATTGTTGCCAAGACCAACATCAAGGCGGGTTCAGCCAAAGCTCCATAGAGAGCCTCACGGCTTGCACCCATACCTTCAAACGGGCTACCCGTGTCCATAGCCGCCAACACCAAAGCCACGCGACCCAATGCCAACGTGTAGGCAAAGGCGATCAAATCGCCATCGAACGACAATACGGGCGGAAGATCACCCACGGGGATGAACAACAGGGCGCAGAAGGCTGCTCCCAAATAGACCGACGGCGCAACACGAAACAGCACCGAGGTGGTTGTCGAATAGACGGCACCTTTGCGTAACATGAGGCGCACATTATAGATATGTTGCAGGAATCGGATGCCTTTGCGACCCGCCAACTTCGCGCGAGTGCGGTTGATCAGACCCGGAATAGCGACTGCAACAATTAACAGCAAAAAGAGATTGAGCATTGAGGTCATCACTACAACATATTAAAGATTGACAATACGAATACCACCACCAAGAATGCCAAAGCAAACAAGATGTAGTGGTTGATTTTACCCGTTCTGAGGCGCATCACACGGCTGTTGATCACGCTCAGCGAGCCGACCCACCATGCCGAGAACAGACGACCAATGCGGTCGCGGTGGTGGATGTGGAACTTATGCTCCTTGGGGAAGATCTCACCCTTATGGATGGTTTCATCCGTGCCAAAGTTGTGGGTCAGAGGGCGTGCGATGGATTGCAGTCCCTCCGAGAACGATTCACCCGTATATTGCATCCGTGTGTTGACAGCCGTGAATCCGCAACCCCAAGTAGGACCTTCAGTGATGGTGCGACCCTTCATCAGTCGGTAGCGCAACCATGCAATCACAGCGATCACAGCCACCAAAACCCATGCCGAGCGGCACACTGCCACGAACGAGGGCGAAAGGGGAGCGATCACTTCCGTAGCACCTGCTCCCAAGAAGAAGCTCGCACCGCGCATCACGATGTCGACAGCTACCTGCGGGAACAGACCGATCAAACAGATGCCTGCCAAGGGAATCGACATCGCCACGATGCGCTGATTGTCGACCTCCGATGCTTCGGCAACCTCGTGTGTGCGGGGTGAGCCGAGGAATACGATGCCGTAAAGTTTCGTACAAGCGATGACTACAATACCACCGATGAGTGCCAATGCAGCCAATCCCGCAACGGATGCCAACACTTGGCTACCCGTCGAGATGCCCTTGAGCATACCTAAGTAAATCAATAACTCCGACACGAAACCATTCAGGGGCGGCAGGGCGCAGATGGCACACGTTGCAGCCAAGAACAAGAGTCCCGTGATGGGCATATACTTAAACAAACCTCCCAAAGAGTCCAGCGAAGTGGTGTGGGTTTTCGACAGCACGTTGCCCGCACCGAAGAACAGCAAGGATTTGAACAGCGAGTGGTTGACGATGTGGAGCAGTGCGCCTGCAATGCCACAGCCAGCCATCAGGTCGTTGCCCGTAGCCTTACCCAACGTTGCTACACCCAAACCGATCAAAATTACACCGATATTCTCAATCGAGGAGTAAGCCAACAGACGTTTCATATCGTTCTGCGATGCTGCGAGGATCACGCCCCACAGACCCGTCACGATACCCAAACCGAGGATAATCAGACCCACGGTGTGGAGTGTAGGCAGATAGTCGATCGAAGCCGTCACGCGCAGGATGCCATAGATACCCGTTTTGATCATCACACCCGACATCAGAGCCGACACGTGTGAAGGTGCTGCGGGGTGAGCCTCCGGCAACCATACGTGCAAGGGGAACAGACCCGCCTTCATGCCGAAGCCCATCAAGAAGATGATGAAGAGCGGCAGGATGGGTGCCTGAGCGTAATAAGCGGGGAGTGCCGAGAATTGAGCCGCACCCGTCACGATGTCCAGACGTGCAAAGCCGATCAGCAGCAACACGAAACCGATGTGCATCATAATCAGATACGACATCGCGGCGCGTTGTACCTCGCGACGTTCGGCATCGAACAAGATGAGGATGAACGAAGCGATGGTCATCAGCTCCCAAAAGAACAAAAACGAAAAACCTCCATCGGACACCACCACGAAAAGCATCGCCAACGACATGAGCGTGAGGGATGCGTAGTGCAGAGAGAAGTGTGCGGGAGAGTTCTTTTGGAGGTAGTGCGCAAAATAGCCTCTCGAATAGATGGTGGCGGCAATCGAACCAATCGAAATTACCAAGATGAACAGAGCCGAAAGTCCGTCCATAGAACCAGTGTCCGTGCCAAACGGAGTGCCGTGGAGTACCCACAGCTGAGTCACTTCACCCGTCAGAAGTGTCTCGATGGCTTTGAATGATGCCAATACGGCACCCACCGATGTCAAAGCCAACGACACCCAACTCTTCCAACGCAGAGGTGCGCCGAAAATCAGGGCGATGACTGCCACAAAGGCAAATAATGAGAAAAGATAGAGCATATTTTGCTGTTTAGTATATCAATACTGTTATCTGTGTGCGAGATTGTTGACCACCGAGGTCATCACCGTGGCAACCACTGCCGCAGTTTCGGTTCTCAGACGCTGTGTGCCGAGCGTGATCTCCTCGAAACCGTTTTCGATGGCAAGGTCGATCTCTGCGGGCGAGAAATCACCCTCAGGACCTATCAGAATCAAAACATCTTCACCCTTACGCAGGGTCGATGCAAGATATTGTTTTCCCTGAGGACTCCGTGCCGGATCGCAGTGTGCAATGAGTTTGCGACCCTCGAACGGCTGAGTCAAGATCTGCTTGAGGGGAGTCATCGGATGCAAGATCGGGTGGTATGCCTTGAGGGATTGTTTCATGGCTGCGGTCAGCACCTTCTCTCCGCGTTCGGATTTGAATACGCGGCGTTCGCTGTGGTCGGTCTCCAAGGGAATGACCTCCGCAACACCCACTTCGGTGGCTTTCTCCAAAAACCACTCATAGCGATCGTTGTTTTTCGTCGGAGCAACACCCATCACCAAGCGATAGGGAAGACGCTCAAACTCCTCGTGGGTTTCCACCACTCGCACCGTACAGCGTTTGGGATTGGCGTCGATCAATTCACAACGATACATCGTGCCTCGACCATCGGTCAAATGAAGCGTATCGCCCTCCGTCAGACGCAATACTCGAACGCAATGTTTCGACTCATCCTCGCTCAGAGTGTGCTGTGGAGGCATTATGTCGGGCGCATAAAAAAGTTGCATAGCGATGATATTTTACTAACTTTGCAGATGATATGTGACCCGCTTCAAGACTCAAGCGGAGTAACAAACTGCAAAGTTACATAAAATAACGCGAATAGATGAAACGTATTACAGTTTTATTCTCTTTACTCACTCTTCTTATGACAACTTTTTCGTGTAGTAATTCGAAAAAAACGGACGATAATCCCTTTTTCTCGGAGTGGACGACTCCCTATGGAGTGCCGCCTTTCGATCAGATCAAAGCAGAACACTATCTCCCTGCATTCCAAAGAGCTATGTCGTTACACGATGCCGAAATTGAGGCAATCGTGTCGAACAACGATGCCCCGACATTTGACAATGTAATCTTGGCATACGACAATTCGGGGAGGATGTTGGAGCAGGTGGGCTTGATCTTCGGGATGCTGTGCGAGGCGGAGGCAACTCCCCAGATGCAGGCTCTTCAGGAGGAGATCATGCCGCTGCTGTCGGCTCACGATGATGGGGTGTTGATGAACGAGGGCTTGTTTCGAAAGGTGAAGGCTGTTTACGATGAGCGCAAGGCGTTGGGTTTGGATGCCAAGAAGATGCGCCTTACGGAACATATATATAAGGCATTTCAACGTGCGGGTGCCGAACTTCCCGACGATCGCAAACAAATCCTAAGCAAGATCAACGAGGAGTTGGCTTTGGCTGAGGTGCGGTTCAACAACAACCTCTTGGCGGAGAACAACGACTACATGATGGTGCTGGATGACAATCAGTTGGAGGGTCTGCCATCGTCGGTGAGAGAGCAGGCTCGCGAAAAAGCTCAGCAGGTCGGCAAGATGGGTAAATGGGTCATCACCCTCCACAAACCGAGCTTGATCCCGTTCCTCACCTATCAGAAGGATCGCCTACTGAGAGAGGAGATCTACAAGGCATATCTGAATCGTTGCAACAATGACGATGAGAAAGATAACGATGAGATTATCAATCAAATGGTGCGTTTGCGTTGCGAAAAGGCGCACATGTTGGGCTATGCCTCCTATGCGCACTATGTGACCGCAGGCGAGATGGCTCAAACGCCCGAAGCCGTCTATAAACTCCTCGATGAGGTGTGGACTCCCGCTTTGGAACGCGCCAAGGGCGAGTTGGATGAGATGAAACTCTATGCCGAGCGCGAGGGCGTGAAACGTGAAGAATTTGCATCGTGGGATTGGTTTTACTTCGCCAACAAGATGCGCAAGGAGAAGTATTCTGTCGATGAGGAGCTTTTGCGTTCTTACTTCTCGTTGCCCAACGTGCAGGCGGGCATTTTCTTCTTGGCTAACCGCCTCTATGGCATCACGTTCCGTCCGATTGTCGTGCCGACCTACCACTCCGAAGCCACCGCTTTCGAGGTGTTGGATAGCGATGAGTCGCATTTGGGCGTGTTGTATTTCGACTACTATCCGAGAGCTGGAAAGAGTCAAGGTGCTTGGTGCGGTAACTTCGTGGAGCAGAGCTATAAGGATGGCAAGAAAATCGCGCCCGTGGTGTCGATCGTCACGAACTTTACACGTCCCTCAGCAGGCGCACCCGCCCTGTTGACCTTGGACGAAACCCAGACCTTGTTCCACGAATTTGGTCACGCGCTCCACTTCCTGTTCCACGATGTGAAGTATCGCGGATTGTCGGAGGTCGAGGGTGACTTTGTGGAACTGCCCTCGCAGTTGATGGAAAACTGGGCGTTCGAACCCGAATTGTTGCGTCAATATGCTTTCCACTATCGTTCGAACGATGTTGTGCCTTCGTATTTAGTCGATAAATTGCGTCGCAGTCAACTCTTCAATCAGGGATTTATGACCACCGAGTTGATCGCTGCCTCGCTACTCGATATGGACATACACTCCATGAAAACCTATGAGAAGTTCGATCCTTTGACCTTCGAAACCGAGGCATTGCGCCAAAAACGCGGACTTATTCCGCAGATCGAACCCCGCTATCGTTTGCCTTACTTCGCCCACATTTTCGGAGGCGGTTACTCGTCGGGTTACTACTTCTACACATGGGCTGAGGTGTTGGATAAGGATGCCTTCGAGGCGTTCCGCGAATCGGGAGACGTGATGAGTCGCAAGGTGGCTCACCGTCTGCGTCACGAACTTTTGGAAAAGGGAGGTGAGAAGGACGGAATGTCGCTCTATCGCGCGTTTAGAGGTCAAGACCCCGACAAACGTCCGATGTTGAAGGCTCGCGGTCTGTGGAACGAACCCGAACCGCAACCCGAAGAGGTGAATACATCCACAGAGAGATCGACCGAGGCAAGTGCTTCGGGTGAGGGCATCGAGCGAAGAAGGGTGTCGAGTGGCGAAGATTTAGAATTTTAAGGTGATGACTGAAAATGAACAATTAGGCGTGGAGGATCAGATTCCTTGCGCCAAATATCCTGAGCTGGATCTTACGAATCCGTTGCTCGCTGTGTGGGATACACCCCACGAAACCCCTCCGTTTGATCGCATCCGTTTGGAGCATTACGAACCCGCATTCGATGTGGCTATCGCGTGTGCAAGAGCCGAAATAGATGCAATTATCGCCAATCCCCAGAAGCCTACGTTCCGCAATACGGTGGTGGCTTTGGAACGCAATGGAGCGTTGTTGGAGCGCATCGAGGGTCTGTTTTTCAACCTCTTGGAGGCTGATTCTTCGGACGAAATGCAGGCAATAGCCGAGCGGGTGCAGGAGAAATTGGTGGCTTTGGGCAACGACATCTCGCTCAATCCCCAGCTTTTCGAGCGTGTGAAGCAGGTCTACGAACAGCATCTGTCGCTTGAGGGCGAGGATCGCCAACTGATGGAGGATACCTATAAAAGTTTTGCGCGTCGGGGTGCTGCCTTGGGCGAGGAGGACAAGAAACTCTATCGCCAATACCGCACCGAGATTTCGAACTTAACCCTGAAATTTGGGCAGAATGTCTTGGCTGCGACCAATGCTTTCTCGCTGAACATCACCGACCCGAAGCTGGTCGAGGAGATTCCCGCGCTCATCCGCGAGGGTATGGCTGAGGAGGCGAAACAACGCGGTGAAGCGGGTTGGACGGTGACCCTTCAAGCTCCGAGTGTGTTCAATTTCCTGCGCTACTCCTCGAATCGCTCCCTCAAAGAGCAGGTGTGGAGAGCCTACAACACAAGGGCTTTGGCGGGGGAGCATGACAACCGCGAGGTGGTGCGTAAGATCGTCAACCGCCGAGTCGATGTGGCTCATCTGTTGGGCTATGATTGCTATGCCGATTATGTGTTGGAGGAGCGCATGGCGGAGAAGACCGCCACGGTCAACGACTTCCTCGAAGAGTTGCTTTCGACCACCAAGGCATCGGCAGATAAGGATTACAAGACGGTGGAGGATTATGCCCATAGTTTGGGATTTGAGGGTGAGTTAATGCCTTGGGACTTTGCCTATTATAGCGAAAAATACAAGGACGAAACCTACTCGATGAACGACTCCTTGCTCAAACCTTATTTTCAGTTGGAGAACGTTCGCCGAGGTGTGTTCCTGTTGGCGAATAAGCTCTATGGCCTGACATTTACACCCAATACAGATGTGGCTGTCTATCATCCCGATGTGACGGCATGGGACGTGACGGACGAGGAGGGTCGATTTATGGCGGTGCTGTATTTGGATTTCTTCCCCCGCAAATCGAAGCGTGGCGGTGCGTGGATGACCGAATTTAGAGGTGCTAAACGTGTCGATGGCGTTGAAACTCGTCCCTTGGTGTCGTTGGTGATGAACTTTACAAAACCCACTGCATCAACACCTTCTCTCTTGACATTCGATGAGGTGGAGACCTTCCTCCATGAGTTTGGTCACTCGCTTCACGGTATGTTGGGCGAGGGGCAGTATGAGTCGATGACGGGTACGAATGTCTATCGCGATTTCGTGGAACTGCCCTCGCAGTTGATGGAGAATTGGGCTACCGAGAAGGAGTTTTTGGATCTGTGGGCGGTGCATTACCAGACCGGGGAACCCATCCCCGCCGAGTTGGTCGAAAAAATCGTGCGGGCGAAGAATTATTTAGCCCCCTATGCTCATGTGCGTCAACTGTCGTTCGGCATGATAGATATGGCTTGGCACACGTTGAAGGAGCATTTCGAAGGCGATGTCGAGGAGTTCGAACACCGCGCGATGGCACCCACACAGGTGCTGCCTGTGGTCGAGGGGACGATGACCTCCACTTCGTTTGGACACATCTTTTCGGGAGGTTACGCTGCGGGCTATTATGGCTACAAATGGGCGGAGGTGCTGGAAGCCGATGCGTTCTCGCTATTCAAGGAGCGGGGCATCTTCAACCGCGAAGTCTCCTCACGTCTGCGTCGCGAACTTCTGTCCAAGGGCGGTTCGCAACATCCGATGACCCTCTATGTCAATTTCCGAGGTCATAAACCCGCCACAAAAGCTCTGATAGATAAGATTTTAGCCGAGTAAGTCGAGACGGTCTGATTCCGATGGCAAGGAGTCAAGAGCGGAGGTCGACTCTCAATCGAAAAAGCCCCCGATCACCTTTGGATAGGTGATCGGGGGCTTTTTATGTGCCGAAGCGCGAGGGGGTTAATATTGGTGTCCGCCCTCCTTCATTTCGTCTTCGGTGAGGGGTTTACGGCTGATGGCACGCCAAGCGTACCAAATGTATCCGAATACGAAGGGAATCAATACCGATACGTAGGTCATCGTGCGCAGGGTGAAAAGACTCGATGAAGAGTTCTCGATCGTGAGCGATGACTGCATATCAATGAGCGAGGGGTAGTAAACCGTGTTGTTCCAACCTGCCGTCAGCAAGAGTCCCAAAACGGTCAGCACCGTGCCGATGCCACCCCACCAAATTGCCGAGCGTTTGCTTTGGAAGGCTGTCCAGATGCTCCACAGCACCAGCACAACACCCACCAAGAATACCACAGCAACGAGGGGCATCTCGATCAAGTTGTGGAGGTATTTGTAGCTCTCCACGCTGATCACGCCCTCCTCGTTGTAGGTCATGCCATCGCTGACCAACAGACAGATGACCCACGCCACGAAGAACACCACAAACGGCACAGCATAGCACAGCACCAAGTGGCGCGAACGTTTGAAAATAGCCTCATGTTTGACGCTGTTCATCAGCCACTGCGCACCCAAAATCATCGACAACTCAGCCAACGTAAGTCCCAACAGCCAGTTGCGGATGTTTGCCAAAGCGTCCAAACCATGCCATGCGGTAGCCCATTGCGAAATGACGACTGCGCCACCTTGACCTTGATTTGCCAAATTCAAGCGGTCGACCGTGAACTCTGCACCCGTAAACAGCGTGCTGACAGCCATACCCAACAGCAGGGGAGCTAATGCACCATTGATGACAAGGAACAGATCGAAGGTCTTTTGACCCAAGACGTTCGAGGGTTTGCGGCGATATTCGTAGGCTACGGCTTGGATGACAAAGACCAAAAGGATAGCCATCCACACGTAGAATGCACCGCCAAACGAGGTGGAGTAAAACAGCGGGAAGGAAGCGAAAAATGCACCGCCAAAAGTCACCAATGTGGTGAACGTAAATTCCCATTTGCGACCCAACGAATTGATGATCAGGTTGCGTTCTTCGTCGTTCTTGCCCAAGAGGTAGATCAGGCGTTGACCTCCCTGCACAAAGAGCAGGAACACCAACAAAGCTCCCAAAAGGGAGATGATCAACCACCAATAATGTTGAAATAATTGAAGTGTATCCATCGCTTTAGACTATTTTTCGGGTTGATTTTCTTCGGGTTTAGGGCCGATTTTGATTTGACGCATCAGGATGCTCAGCTCGGCAATCAACAAGGCTGTAAACAGAGCCAAGAAGATGAAGAATGTGATGCTGACCGAGCCTGCGGGGATCTTCGAAGCCGCAACACCCACGGGCATCAGATCTTGGATAGCCCATGGTTGGCGACCGACCTCTGCAACGATCCAGCCAGCCTGCGAAGCCATGTATGCCAACGGGATGCACAACACTGTGATCCACAGCAACCAACGCATTTGGGGCAACTGCTTGCGGCGGTTGAACCACCATACCAAAGCGGTGAGCAGGATGAAGAATGTACCTGCACCCACCATCACGCGGAACGAGTAGAACAACAGCGGCACGTTGGGAACGATGTCGCGCGGAGATTCCAAATATCCGTAGCCAAAGTAGGCGAAATAATCCTCCATAAATGTCTTGCCCTCTTCGGTTGTGGTGTCGAATAGCTTTTCGATCTCTTGGATCGTAGCTTGATCGCCTGAGGCTTTGGCTTCGCGGTAACGTGCCATCTGACGGATGACCTCACGTCCGCGAGTGATCTTCTCGGAGGTGGGCATCAAACCACGCTCCTCGTTGCCGTCAACCAAGTCGTTGATACCCGCAACGTAGGCATCGAAATCGCGGAAACTCATGCCCGACAACAACTTAGGAATCGAGATGTTGAAGTAGAACGGATCGCCTTCGTAACGCTCCTCTTCGGGTTTCAAAACGCCGATAACCGTGACGCCTGCACCCTCTTCGCCTTCGTAGAGTGCCTCCATAGCAGCCAGTTTCATGGGCTGAACCTTGGCGATGATTGCACCCGACTTATCGCCTGTCATGGCGGTGATCAGTGCAAATACAAAGCCGAATACCGAAGCGATGGCGATGCTTCGGGTAGCCATCTTCTCCTCGCGGCGTTTGAGTAAGTACCAAGCACTTACACCAATGACAAACAGCGCAGCAAGGGTGAAGGATGAGGTGACGGTGTGGAGAAATTTATTGACCGCAACGGGCGAAAGAGCCACGTCCCAGAACGAAGTCATCTCGTTGCGGACGGTCTCCAAATTGAAGGTGCAACCCACCGGGTGCTGCATCCAAGCGTTGGCAACCAAGATCCACAATGCCGAGAGATTTGCTCCAATGGCGGTCAACCACGTGGAAGCCAAGTGAAAACGACGGCTCACCTTGTCCCAACCGAAGAACATCACAGCGATGAAGGTACTCTCCATGAAGAACGCCATGATGCCCTCGACAGCCAAGGGTGCGCCAAAAATATCGCCTACAAAGTGGGAGTAATTCGACCAGTTGGTGCCGAATTCAAATTCGAGAATGATACCCGTTGCCACACCAATGGCAAAGTTGATACCAAACAGACGCATCCAGAATTTGGTGGTGCGTTTCCAAAATGGGTCGCTTGTGCGAACCCAAAGCGTCTCCATGATCGCAATCAGGAAACTCAGACCCAAGGTCAGCGGCACGAACAACCAGTGGTAGATGGCTGTCAGTGCAAATTGTGCGCGTGACCAATCGACGGTTTGTAAATAATCCAGCATAATAGTTTAGTGTTGATTTTTTAATTCGTTACCTTTGATCTTGAAGGGTGGGGGTGAGCTGTTCCATCACGTGATCGGCTTTTTGTTCCGCATTAAGTCCGGAAAGCAGATCGGGAAAGAAAAAGATTTTCAAAATCGCAAACATAATGAATAACTTGATGAGAATGATTGCCCACAGCGTGCGACCGAGGGTCATCGAGCGGAAACCTTCTACATAGAAGCGTACCACATTGCGCGGAGTGAATTTCATAATCTTAGGAGTTATCTTAACACCAAAGTTACTAAAAAACTCGGAAATCCGCTCTTTATCGCAAAATTTGCTCACTTTTTTTACGATACCTTATAATTAGGAGAGACCGTGATTGTCGTCAAAATTTTATATTTTTGTCGCCAAATAAAAGTTTTGTGAAGTATGAATACCGAATTAGTGATTTTCGATCTGGACGGCACACTGCTCAACACCATCGGTGATTTGGCTGCGGCGTGTAATGTGGTGTTGGGCAAACGCAATCTCAAACAACACACCTATGAGGAGTATTGTTCGTTTGTGGGAAATGGCATCCTGCGTTTGGTCGAGAGAGCCTTGCCCGAAGAGTTGCGTACACCCGAATTTGTCGCTGAGGTGAGAAATGACTTCGTGGCTTATTACACGGCTCATATCGACGAGTTTACGAAGCCTTACGACGGAATGCAGGAGTTGTTGCGCGAGTTGAGACGTCGGGGGGTGAAGGTCGCGGTGGCATCGAACAAATTCCAAGCAGGCACCGAGAAATTGGTCGGTCTGTTCTTTAGAGATGTCGATTTCGCGGGCGTGTTGGGGCAGCGTCCCAATGTGGCTCTGAAACCCGATCCGCAGATTGTCGAAGATCTGTTGTCGGTGAGTGGCGTTGCTCGCGAAAAGGTGCTGTATGTCGGTGATTCGGGTATTGATATGCAGACGGCTCATGCCGCAAAGGTGCGTGCCTGCGGTTGCTCGTGGGGATTCCGTCGTCGCGAAGAGCTGGCTGAGGCGGGTGCAGACTATATTGTCGACCACGCTGAGGAAATCTTGGCACTTTTATAAAAGAGGAGGATCCGAGGGCTTTTCGAGAGGGCTTTTCGAGTGGACTTTTCTTGAGAGGGCTTGGAGAGACTGATTCGAGGGGTTTTCGAGAGGAGGATGCGAAGGTCGCACTGCGGGGATAAGGCGAAAGCTATTCCGAGGAGTGTCTTGAGATGATAAAGAGGCGTTTGGCGAGGAGATGCTTGAGATGATTGAAGAGGCGTTTGGCGAGGGAATGCTTTGAGAATCAACAATCTCTTTTGACTGCTCGTAAGTTCTTCCCGTACTGAACGACTCCTTTCTAATCCGTTTCCGCCACGTTCATCCCCGCCACGTCCGTTTCCGCAATAGAAATCACCCATAGACGTAAAAAATCCCGCCGGGGTAGGCGGGAAGGTGGAAATTGGGACAAATGTAATGGTGTAACTTTTTGGTACTTAATAGGATGTTGCTCTTCGTGGGGCGGCATCCCTTTTTTTGTGGTGTTTAGCAATATTGTTCGACATCCGCCAATGTGATTCGTTCTTCGGAGAGAATCATCAATCGCTCGACGATGTTTTTCAATTCGCGGATATTACCACTCCAAGGTTTGCGTTGGAGTGCCTCCATTGCTAAAGGATCAATCTCTTTGGGCGCTCCTTTGTACTCCTCCGCCAAGAGCTTGATGAAGTGTGAGACCAATTCGGGAATGTCTTCGGGATGCTCCCTCAGGGGTGGCACTTTGATCTCCAATACCGCAATGCGGTGGTAGAGATCCTCGCGAAAACGTCCCGCTATAATCTCCTCGCGAAGATCCTTGTTTGTGGCAGCCATGATGCGGACATTCACCGCGATGTCCTTGTCGCTACCTACTCGGCAGATCTTGCGCTCCTGCAACGTGCGCAAAACTTTGGTCTGTGCCGATAGCGACATATCACCTATCTCATCCATAAATAGTGTGCCTCCGTCGGCTTGCTCAAATTTGCCTCGTCGCTGTTTGATGGCTGACGTGAAAGCTCCTCGTTCGTGACCGAATAACTCGCTCTCGACCAATTCGGACGGAATCGCAGCGCAGTTGACCGCCACAAATGGACCTTGCGAACGATTGCTTTTGACGTGTAACCAATGGGCAACCAACTCTTTGCCCGTTCCGTTTTCTCCCGTGATCAATACGCGTGCTTCGTGTGGTGCGACTTTGTCGATCATTTTGCGCACCTCTTCGGTTGCGGACGATGAGCCGATGATCGGCTCTGCAAGACAGCTCAAAGGTCGCAGCTTACGCTGTGAGTGGTGTGTCTGAGTCTCCTCCACGGATGACTCCTCTTGGAAAAATTGCGTCCCGATAACCTTCTGAATGGATTCCAACAGTCGATTCATATTGATAGGTCGGGTAAGATAATCGCGAGCTCCGTTGCGAATAGCCTCCAATGCTGCGTCGATAGACCCATTGTCGGACAGGACAATAAAGGGAATTTTGGAATTCAGGGGCATACTCTCGGCATCGCAGAGGATTAAATCGAATTGAATGCTTTCGATCAGGCGTGTGGCAATCGTGAAATCCTCTGCCGTCTCGATCGTGAAGCCTTCATATCCCAATCGCTCGCGGAGCGTGTTACGCATACTTTTTGAGTGATCGATGATTAAAACCTTAGGCATAGCTTGTTTTTCCTAAATTTTTCCTACATTTGTCGGTGAATTTCCCGGTTAAGAGATCTCGATCAGAAATTGTGTTGGATTATTTTTGATGGATGACCGAAGAATCTCTTTCCCAAAGTTATCGCTTTTTCCTACGCTTAGACAATCTCCGATTGACTGTTATTGAGAACGTAAATGTTAGGAACTATCATCTGAAAAATTTTATTGCCAAAGGCTGTTTGTAGGACGTTTTGATCCGAATAGAGCAGTCGGAAAGCTAAAATTACAATATGGAAAAAAATTATAATTACACGCGGCGTAAATTGTATTTACCTGAGTATGGTCGTCACATTCACGAAATGATTGATTCGTTGATGGAAATCGAGGATCGTCACGAACGTAATCGTCAGGCGCGTGCCGTCATTGCTGTGATGGGCAATCTGAATCCTTTGTTGAGAGATACCGCCGATTTTACTCATAAATTGTGGGATCATCTCTTTATTATGTCTAATTTTCAGTTAGATGTCGATTCGCCCTATCCGCGTCCCTCGCGTGAAGATTTGACCGTTGCGCCCCATCGGTTGAATTACAATCAGGGGCGTGTGGCTTACAAGCATTATGGCAAATATGTCGAGCAGATGATCAAGAGCTTGGCAAAGGAGGAGAATCCGCGTGCGGTGAATTTTGCAATCGACAACTTGGCGCGTTATATGCGCACGAAGAGCTATGAATACAATCAGGAGCATCCAAACAACGAAGTGATCGTAAAAGATATAAAGAAAATGTCTGAAGGTGCTATCGAGATTGACGAAGTTGCTCTGAATAATCTCCGAAGTGATTATAAACAGCACTTTTCGCAACGTCCTTCGAAGAACTTCCAACGCCAGAATCAGCAGCGTCAGCAGAAAAATCGCAACCAAGTCTACAATCGTGGATTTGTCAAAAACAACGGTTACAACCGCAATATTTCGAAGTAAGCTGTGGATGAACGTTTCCTTAAACGGGTTTGATGATAGGCATCGAACCCGTTTTTTTTAGGTGCAGAGACGGCGGATGGCTTGGGGTAGGAGCGGGGTGAAAGGTTTGGGGTTGAGGCTCGTTGTGGGGCGGTGGGGGATTGGTTGAGCATGTTGTCTGCGCCCCTGCATTGGAAAATTTCCCGCCTTTTGAACCCCCCGCTTCTTATAAAAATCTTTGCTTGCCCTGCGTTGGGAAATCTCCCGTTCCCTCCTCCAACAAGCCGAAAAATCGCCTCCGCCACCCCGAAAAAGTCGCGGTAAGGGATTTTCTCTGAAAAATGCTCAATTCACCGTGAAGTCGGTTTGGAAGTTTGGCGGAGATTCAATATATTTGTTGTTTAAATAGAAAACATTTATTTAGGATAGATGAATAAGGTTACACTCATAATCGCAATGATTACGACAGCACTCTTGTGTGGCTGTCAATCCTCTAAAATGGAAATTTCGGGACGTTTCGTCGGAAATGATGCCCAAAAGGTCTATCTGGAACAGGTGACTTCCCTGACACAGGTTATCGTCGATTCGACAACTCTCGACAAGAATGGTAACTACGAATTTAAAGTGAAGGATGCCACAAAACTTCCATCGCTCTATAACCTAATCTACAACGGTGATCGTATCCCCATGCTGTTGGCTGGTGGCGATTGCGTCAATCTGTCGGCTGTGGGTAACACCGTCAGAAACTACACCGTTGAGGGTTCCGAAGAGACCGAACTCCTGCGCCAATTCTATCAGGGATTTGTGGCAGGTGCGCAGGCTTTGGAGCATATCGCTGCTCAGTTTGGACAGGGCGAATTGACCTCCCAAAAACGCAAGGCTCTCATCAAAGAGTACACCGATGAGTACTATCGCGTGAGACGTCAGCAGTTGCAATTTATCATCACCCACAAATCGTCTTTGGCTTCGGTATATGCACTCTATCAGCGACTTCCGGGCGACAGCTACCTCTTCAATGGCGACAGCGATGTGGTCTATTTCCGCACCGTGGCTGAGGCTTTGGCGGAGAGTTATCCCGAATCGCCTTACTTGCAGTCGTTGCAGTCTGACATCGCTCGTATGGATGCCCGCATCAACCTTACATCGCAGATTACCGAGGCGCAGTTCCCCGATTTGGATATGCCCGATATGTATGGCAAATCAATCAAACTCTCATCGTTGAAGGGCAAGGTCGTGTTGGTCGATTTCTGGTCGGCAGAGCTGGGTAACAGCAATGTACTGAATGCCGAACTGAAGGAGGTATATGCTGAATATCACCACTCGAACACGGGTTTTGAGGTCTATCAAGTAGCTGTCGATTCGTCGAAAGCTCTGTGGATCACTGCCGTACAGGAACAAGAGTTGCCGTGGATCTCGGTGAGCGATCTCAAGGGTCGTATGTCGCCGTCGATCGGTATGTATAATATTCAGAAATTACCCGCTAACTTCCTCATCGACAAGCAGGGCAACATCGTGGCGCGTGACCTTTATGGCAAAACGCTCGATGCTCGCTTGGCTGAGTTGACCCGCTAATCTCTTGATCCCCAAGGGCGGAGATGCGCCATGAGGCTGAGGGGGAGGAGATGCGCCACGAGGCGAGGGAAAAGCACCAGAGGCGAGGAGATGCGCCACGAGGGGGGACACCTGTGGGGTGGAATGCTCTTTCGGGCGATAGAATGCCTGTGGGGAGGAATTGCTTCTGCGGGATGGAATGCACCAGTGGCGAGGAAAAAGCACTTGTGGGCGATAGAATGCCAGCGGGGATAGCGGAGTAACGTCCTAAAAAAATACTTGAACACCATGATCTATTTTGCATCGGATGTCCACTTGGGAAGTGGCGATAGAAATCAACAACGAGCAACCGAAAAGCGATTTGTTGAGTGGCTGGATCGCGCCAAGAAGGATGCCGATGCGATTGTTTTGGTGGGTGACATCTTCGATTTTTGGTTCGAATATAAGCGTGTGATACCCAAGGGATTCGCCCGCACGTTTGGCAAATTAGCCGAATTGACCGATAGCGGCTTGAGGGTGATTTTCTTCACGGGCAATCACGATATGTGGGTGGGCGATTACTTCCGCGAAGAGCTTGGTTTGGAGGTCTATACCCAACCGCAGGTGATGGAATTCGACGGGCGGAAGATCTTCGTGGCTCATGGCGATAACATGAATATTCAGGATAAACCCCTGCTGAGATTGATGAATTGGGTGTTCCGTTCCAAGGGACTCAGGTGGCTGTTTTCGTGGCTGGTACATCCCGATTTAGCCATGAAATTCGGTCTTTGGTGGAGCGGTAGCTCGCGTAAATCCCACAATTTGGAGGAGTTTACAATCCGAATTACCGAACCTCTGATCCGCTACGCAAAGGACTATTACGCAGAGGATTCCTCGATAGATCACTTTATTTTTGGACACATGCACTACCCGCGCGACTTCCGTGAGGGGGGCTTTCATGTGGTGAATCTGGGCGGTTGGGAGAAATTCCCATCCTATGCCGTGTTGAATGAAGAGGGCGATTTAGTCCTCAAAATGCTTTAGCCGTGAAACAATATTTGGATCTCTTGCGCCGCATTTCCCAAGAGGGTGTGGTGCGTGGCGACCGTACCGGTACGGGTACTAAAAGCGTGTTTGGCCATCAGATGCGCTTCAATTTGGAGGAGGGATTCCCCTTACTCACAACCAAAAAAGTCTTTCTTAAAGGTGTCATCCACGAATTGCTGTGGTTCTTGAGAGGCGACACCAATATCCAATATTTAGTCGAGAATGGTGTCCATATTTGGGATAATGACGCTTACCGATATTATACGGAATTGTGCGCCAAAGAGGGTGTGCAACCCATTGAACGTGAGGTGTTTCTAAGCCACGCGGGTGA
>SAMEA104404100__coassemble_1612_pt1 | contig 19784 bp, 14 predicted proteins | sample SAMEA104404100__metabat2_high_PE_096 | metagenome-assembled genome bin SAMEA104404100 (sample SAMEA104404100) | Balaenoptera acutorostrata
CTCCTGCGCCCAAGCCACATACTCGTCCTCCAACTGATCCAAAGGCACGACTTTGTTGACCAAGCCCATATCCAAAGCCTCCTGAGCCGTATATTTGCGACACAAGAACCAGATTTCGCGAGCCTTCTTCTGCCCCACGACTCTCGCCATATACGAAGCACCGAATCCAGCATCGAAGCTACCCACGCGCGGACCCGTCTGCCCAAAGATTGCATTCTCCGAGGCGATCGACAAGTCGCACACCACGTGTAGCACGTGTCCGCCACCGATGGCGAATCCATTCACCGCCGCAATGACGGGTTTCGGGATGCTACGAATCTGCTTCTGCACGTCCAACACGCTCAAACGCGGAACGCCATCCTTGCCGATGTAACCACCGCGACCCTTCACATTCTGATCGCCTCCCGAACAAAACGCCTTATCGCCTGCACCCGTCAACACCACAACATCAATGTCGGGATCTTCACGGCAAATACGCATGGCATCGCTCATCTCGGCAGTCGTTTGAGGGGTAAATGCGTTGCGGTAACGCTCACGATTGATCGTGATACGCGCAATTCCTTGATAGAAATCGAAAAGAATATCTTCGTACTCTTTGATCGTTTTCCAGTCACGTTTTTCTGACATAATTATCTGTGTATTAATTGTTTTTTATTTTAAATTGTGGTAATATTCCTTCAAGGCGCGGGTGTCGGCATCGCGCTCGGTGAACACCTCCAAAAGCACGGGGCGCGACACTTTTCCGTTCGAGGTGAATCTTTGAATCGTCTCCCGCAGTTGTTCCTCGGTGTTTGCCTCCAAATACTCAAAGCCTCTCTCCTCAGCCCATCCGCGTGCCGAAGTGCGGTGATCGGCGACCACGTAACGTTGCGCAGTGGATTGAATCTTCAAGCCCGGCAAGGTGTGGAAAATCTCTCCGCCACCATTATTCAACAGCAAGATACGCAAGTTTTTCGACACGTGGTCATTCCACAGCGCATTCATATCGTAGAAAAAGCTCAGATCGCCAATGACCAAGAAATTCGGGCGATCGCTCTCCGAAGCATAGCCCACAGCCGTCGACATCGAACCCTCGATACCACTCGTCCCGCGGTTGCAGTTGACCTCCACACCCTCCTTCAAGGGGAAGAGCTGGGCATAGCGCACCACAGAGCTATTGGCAAGGTGCAGCACCGCCCCTTGAGGCAAAGATCGCATCAATTCGCCCACCGCAGCCATCTCAGAATAGGGGAATTCGGGGGTAGCGATTCGCTCGCTAAGAGCCAGCCACGTTTGGCGATATTGGGGATCAACCTCCAAAGAGTCGATCTTTGTGAGGAACTCCTCGATCGGCATCTCGACAACCTCGCTCAGGCACTGAAACAGATCGACCACCTCACCCCGTGGCGATACGTACCAATGCTCACGCGGGGGGTATTTTCTCAAGAATTTCTTCACCCGTTTCGACACCACATGACCACCCAACGAAATCAGCAGATCGGGTCTTAGCGACTCCATCTCCTCATCATCGGCAGCATACAGCACCGCATCGAAATTCGCAATCACCCCCTCTTGATTTGCCAAATGCTCGCCCAACCACACCACGCGATCATCGCTTTGGAGGGCATCTCTACGGGGCATTTGACCCACAACGACCATCACACGACACAAGCCCTGAGCCTTGGCGCGAAGCTGTTCGTCAAACGACGAATGACGATGGATGGCTCTCACTGCGGGGATCTCGCCCTCGATGAATCCAAACAGCGGTTCTGCCAAAGGGATGTTGATATGCACGGGTGAAGGGCGGTGATGATCGGTCTCCAACAGAGCCTCGTTGATGAGTCGATTGACAAACCATTCGTCCTCCTCGGTGTGGATTTCGGGCAGGTCGACCGCACAGCCCACCAAGCCGTTGAACACCCCACCCTGAGTCAATGTTTGACCATCCATCTGTCCGATCCATGCACGCGGACGATCAGCCGACACCACCACCAAAGGGATTTGCTGGTAGAAAGCCTCCGCCACCGCAGGATGGATATTCAGCAGTGCCGTACCCGATGTGCAGCACACCACCGCAGGACGTCCGCTCCGCTGTGCCAAGCCCAATGCAAAAAAGGCAGCACTGCGTTCATCCGTCACCGCATGACAGCGAAATTCGGAATTCGATCCCAAGGTTTCGACAATCGGCACATTGCGACTCCCCGGACACAGCACCACATCCTCGATACCGTGCGCCCTGAGCAAAGCCGCCAACTGAATGACCGAACGATTGTTTGAATACATATTTTTTCTTACTTTTTTATTCGAATGAATTGTCTAAGGATGACCGCCATGAAACAATCTTCTACTCTTCGCGATCTCATGGCATCCCGACTCACAATGTCCTCATGGCATCCCGATTCACGAAGAACCCTTGGCATTCCGCCCTCGCGATGCCCTTTAGAATCCGCACCCACGGAAGGCTTTTAGATCAAGACGCGCTTCATAGTTTGGAGTTTGTGTTCGGTTTCCGCCCACTCCTCCTGCATCCGCGATGAAGGTAGAAGTCCGCCACCGGCATACAATCTCACGCCATTGTCGGTCGCCTGCATACACCTCAGATTGACATACAAATCGCATCCGCATTGCGGGTCAAGCCGTCCGACAAATCCCGAATAGTAGCCTCGTGTGTAGCCCTCCTTCTCTATGATAAACCGATAAGCCTCATCCTTGGGAAGTCCACACACCGCAGGCGTGGGATGCAACAACTGGAGCAAATCGCCCAAATGTTCGTGATCCGACATACGGAATCTAAAGTCGGTTTTGAGATGCGCCAACCCACCTGCACGGATGGTGTAAGTACCCGTATTGTGGGGTTCGATGCCCACGCTTTGGAGCTGACCCAACAGATACTCCGACACGTAAGCCTGCTCGCGCAAATTCTTCGCATCCCAAGCCAAAGGTTCGGTACTCTCCTCGACAGCCTGTGTACCTGCCAATGCCATCACCGACCATTCGTCATCGCGACCCGCCAAAATTACTTCGGGAGTAGCTCCGACCCAAAGTCCCGTTTGGGGCGTGTAACCCATCCACACATAGGCGTTGGGATAGGCTGCCATGGCACGACAATAGACCTTCAAGGGATCGAACCCGATCGTCAAATCCTCCGAACGCGACAGCACCAACTTCTCAAACCGTCCCTCTTCGAGTTCGCGGTGGAAGATCGTAAAGCGGTGGGCGTAGCTCTCCGTGAGGGGTTGAATCTCGGTTCTTGGCTGGCAGGTATAGCTCTCGCTCCAATCCTCCTCGACCACCAGCTCGGAGTAATGCTCCATCACCACCACGGGATGCTGCTCATCTACACGAAAGGGAGCAATCACAAATCCCCTCTTTTGATTGAGCATCCTAAGATCATCCATCAAGGTCACCTCCCCTTCGCACACCACCAAATGCTGATTATGCTTGGCAGGTAGGCGGTAGAGGGCAAACGGGTGTCGATCGACAATTAACTGCTTGACCTGCGACCGTATATCTTTTGTTTGAATCATTGTTACAAATTGCGTGTTCCTACAAAGGTAGGAATTTGCACGAGCAGTCGAAAGCAGAAACGCATAAAATTTTATCATCGCCGTGATTTTCGACAGCCATCGCCCCTCGAAAGCCATAAATTCACACCTTCCCACACAATTTATCCCGCGAAATATCGTATCTTTGTTGACAAGCACTTGGAAAATGAAATTTACCGAAGATCAGAAAATAGCTTTGGCACGCGCAAGCATGATGATGCTCCGTGCCGATGGACACGCCAAAGTCGATGAGACGATGTTCACCGTCAGCTATTGGCAAAATATTGGCATTGATGCCTCGTATTATGAGCGTTGCAAAGCTCTGTCGGACGAGGATACCATACTCACGCTCAAATCCTTAGACGAGGAACAGAAACGATTCACCTCGGCATTTTTAGGTACGCTGATGTCCATCGACAAAGACATTGCGCCCCAAGAAGAACGCCTCATGCAGTATCTTTGCGACCAATGCCAACTGCCACAGATGACCATCGAGGAGGCGCAACTCGAATTCAGAGAGTACTCGCTCACGGCATTCTTATAATCGCACAAACTTTATAAAATACAGCACGTCCCAACCTTTCGCGAAGTCGGGACGTGTTTTGGTATATAGGGGTTTGTGCGGGAAGTTTTTCGAGAATCACGCGGAGAAAATATCGGAATATTGCGATCATGTAACAGAATCTCGCGCCCGAAAGCCCATCTTAAAAAGGCTCACCGCCACCTCATCGAAGCATCTAATATTTCTTGCGGAAATCGACCAAGGATTGATTCCACGCCACAATATCCGCCTTTGCGATGGTGGTCTGCTCACCAAACAGCAGATCCAACAGGTAGCGCGGACGACGACCGCCAACGGTCATACTCTGGATACACGAGGCGCAATACACCACTACATCCTGACACGGCATCTCCTCGGCACGCTGGATCATAAATCGTTCGACTTTCTCGATCGGCAGTTTACCATAAAGAGCTTGACCACAGCACTTTCCACGGCGACCGCTCTTTTCGGCTTCAACAATTTCGATGTTCATGCGCTGCAACAGACGGCGCACGGTCGAGAGATATTCATCGTCGGTGCGTCCCGAACAAGTGTCCTGAATGCTCATCTGCGCCCCCCGATAGTCGGGAAATTCGAAATCCGAAGACTCCGCCAACTCCTTCAAAAAATAGAGGGTCGAACATTGGGGATAGTGTTTGCGATACTGCTCGCGACAGGTAGAACAAGGGGTTATGATACACGTGTCGGCATCCAATTCGGGACGATTGAAACAACACGAAAGTAAGGTCGGCATCTGTGAGTAATGTGCTTCGACCACCTCCTTGAGCCGTTCGGCCAAGTGGGGTTTGTAAACAACCAAAGCACATCCGGGGGCATAAATATATTTCATTTCTTGTAAAACTTTGCGTTTCCCTTTCCGCCACAAAGATAGCGTCTTTGGGGAAGCGAGAAGTTATAAATTAGTGGATTTTGAATTATAAATTTGGGAAAGGAGCGCAAAAACTCCTCTTTTTTTAGTAGCACGCAGGAGCAAAATCACCGAAAATAGGTATTGATCGACTAACGGGAAAAGAGTTATTTTGTTGTGCTGATAAGCTGAAAAATGGTTCGCCAATATTTTTTCACGCCCAACAGAAACCACTCATGCACAATAAGTTGCTCAACAACAGCGGGTATTTGTTAGGCTTATAGAGGGATAAAAAATAACTATTTGTTTGGTCTGTTTCTTCAACATATCTTTGCGTCGTAACAAGTAACAAACGAATATAATAATAACAAATAAAAATATTAAAACTATGTCATTAATCGGAAAAGAAATCGTTGATTTCAACGCACAGGCTTATGTAAACGACAGCTTCAAACCCGTATCGAAAGCTGATGTTTTGGGTAAATGGAGCATCTTCTTCTTCTACCCCGCAGACTTCACGTTTGTATGCCCCACAGAGTTGGAGGATTTGGCTGAGAAATACGCTGAGTTCCAAGCTGCTGGCTGCGAGATCTACTCTGTATCGTGCGACACTCACTTCGTACACAAAGCATGGCACGACACTTCGGACAAGATCAAGAAGATCAAGTATCCGATGTTGGCTGACCCCCACCACGTATTGGCTCGCGGTTTCGATGTATTGATCGAGGAGGCAGGTTTGGCAGAGAGAGGTACTTTCATCGTAAACCCCGAAGGCAAAATCATGGGCTATGAGGTTGTAGCAGGCAACATCGGTCGTAATGCCGACGAGTTGTTGCGCCGCTTGCAGGCTTTGCAGTTCGTAGCAAGCCACGATGGTGAGGTATGCCCCGCAAAATGGAAACAGGGTGCCGAGACGCTGAAACCCAGCATCGACCTCGTTGGTAAATTGTAATCCATAGATTAAAGACAATCAAAAGGAGGGGGTGGCTGGTCAGAGGTCACTCCCTTTTTTCAACCCCAAAAAACCTCGAACGTTATGTTAGATCAGGCTTTAATGGAGCAAGTCAAAGGTATCTTTGCTCAACTTCAATCACAATATACTTTCCGCTGTAAGGTATCCGCACAGCACCCCTCACGTCAGGAACTCATTGATCTGTTGCAGGACGTGGCTTCGTGTAGCGACCACATCTCCGTACAAATCGAGGAGGGTGACGATCTTCGCTTCACGATTCAGAAGGATGGCTTAGAGAACGGCATCGTATTCCGCGCCGTGCCGAATGGTCACGAATTCCCCACGCTGCTGTTGGCGGTGCTAAACCTCGATGGCAAGGGCAAAAACCTCCCCGATGAGGTGATCGCAGGTCGCATAGCACGTCTCAAGGGCGAAGTCACCGTGAAGAGCTACATCTCGCTGAGCTGTACCAACTGCCCCGATGTGGCACAGACGCTCAATGTGATGTCGATCATCAACCCCTCGATCCACCACGAAATTATTGATGGTGCAATCCATCAGGACGAGGTGCAGGCTTTGGGCATCCAAGCCGTGCCGACGGTTTATGCCAACGATCAGTTGTTGGTGGTAGGCAAAAGCACGATGACCGAAATCCTCGACAAATTGGAGGCTGTGACGGGCATCGACGAATCGAAACCCCAGACTCAGGTCGTGAAGGATTACGATGTGATCGTATTGGGTGGCGGTCCTGCGGGATCGGCAGCGGCTGTTTACTCGGCACGCAAGGGATTCAAGGTCGCTGTGTTGGCTGAAAGAGTCGGCGGTCAGATCCTCGACACGGTCGACATCGAAAATATGATCTCAGTACCCAAAACTACGGGTCGTCTGTTGGCTGACAATATGACTCAGCACATGAACGCCTACCCGATCGACATCATGGACAAGCGAAAAGTGATTGATTTCAAGGTCGTTGACGGCATCAAACAGTTGACCACATCGTTTGGCGAGCAGTACAACGCACCGGCAGTGATTGTGGCTACGGGTGCAAGTTGGAGAAAGTTGAATGTGCCGGGCGAGGCGGATTACATCGGTCGCGGTGTCGCATTCTGCACCCACTGCGATGGTCCGTTCTACAAGGGCAAACGCGTGGTGGTTGTCGGCGGTGGCAACTCAGGTTTGGAGGCTGCTTTGGACTTGTCGAACATCGCCAGCGAAGTGACCGTTGTGGAGTTCCTCACCGAGCTGAAGGGCGACAAGGTGTTGCAGGACAAACTGAAGGCTTGCTCGAATGTGAAGATCATACTCAACGCCCAGAGTACCGAGGTCAAGGGCGATGGTCAGAAGGTTTTGGGCTTGCAGTATAAGGATCGCGCCACGGAGGAGCTGCACATGATTGATTGCGATGGCATCTTTGTGCAGATCGGTTTGGTGCCGAACAGCGCACTTCTGAAGGAGGTTGTGGCTGTGTCGCCTCGCGGAGAGATTCAGATCGACGCAACGTGTCGTACCAATGTTGCGGGCATCTACGCCGCAGGAGACGTGTCGACCGTTCCCTACAAGCAGATCATCATTGCGATGGGAGAGGGTGCGAAATCGGCACTTTCGGCATTCGAGGATTCACTCAAAAATTCGCTGCGCTAAACAGAACTTACCATAGGTTAAGTGTTCCAAAATAGTGTTTTTTAGACCCTTGAAGGGTCACCCGTTTTACTGAAAAAGGAGGAGTCTCATTGCGAGATTCCTCCTTTCACACTGATAACAACTATTCCAGCACGAGGCTTCTACACCCCCTAATCTTTATTTTTTTGTAGATTTGCGGGCAGTTCTATGCTTTTTCTTCAGTCAGCAAACTTTTACCCGCAGAACACTCGACCGTAAGACTTTCTCCGAAAAGCCCCACGGTCTGTTCGCCCTCTTTCAGTCCCCTATTTAAGCAGGGGTTGCTCGCCCAAGTCGATGACAAGACGACCTCCGCGAACGACATCCTCAAAGCGAATGTGGGTATCGCTCCACGCCTTGCCATTGAGCGTCATGGATTGAATGTAATCGTTTTGGGGCGTATTGTTGCGCGTTTCGATGACAAATTTGCGACCCGAATAGTAGCGCGGTGAGAGCTGAATCGTCACGCGATCGAACAGTGGCGAACCGATTCCGAACTGAGGATCTTGAGCCGTCAGTCCCCTCACATCGAAGAGTCCCATCGACGAGATGACATACCATGCTCCCAACTGACCTTGATCCTCATCTTGACCATAGCCATAGCCGTGGATACCATCCGTGCCATAGAATTTATGGAGGATCGAACGCACCCATTTCTGCGTCAAGTCACCACGACCCGCATCGTTGAAGAGCCACGAAATGTGCAGACAAGGCTGATTGCCATGGTTGTAGAGGGTTTTCAACCCCGCAAAGGCACTCACCTCCGTACCTCCACCAAAGATTTTGGGTTCGCTCACCGTGAAGATGCTATCCAAACGAGCATTGAATCGTTCCGCGCCAACCTTTTCGACCAAGGTTTTCACATCGTGAGGCACATAGAACGTATATTGCCAAGCGTTGCCCTCTTGGAATCCGCGCCACACCTCCATCGGTTGGAAGTCGCGGATAAATGTGCCGTCAGCCAATCGTGGACGCACGAAATCAGTCCGTTCGTCATAGATCCGCTCCCAACCCTTCGACAAGTCGATCAACCGCTGATAATCCTCCTCGCGCCCCAACTCCTTAGCCCACTGAGCCAATGCCCACGTCGAGTAGGAGTACTCCAAGGTGTGCGATGCCGAAAACATAAACGCCTCGTCGGGTCCTTCGCCCTGATCTTGATGGGGAACGTAGCCATATTGTGTGAACAGATGCGTATCGACCTTACCAGCACCCAAGGGACGATTTTCGCCTGAAAGTTCGTTTTTCAGGCACGCTTCGTAAGCCAACTCTTGATCGAAATCGGTGATGCCACATTGATAAGCCGCTGAGATCAATGCAGGCAACAAGTTTGTACCCACACCCGACACATAGCGACTATTTGCCACTCCGTCAGCCAACCAACCCGAATCGCGATAGATCCTTAGATGGCTCGATATGTAATCGGCAAAATATTCGGGATAAGCCAATGCCCAAAGTTGCGACAAGTTCCACTGCGCCCCCCAAATGGCATCCGTATTATAAAGGTTGTGGATGGGTGTTCCATCCTTGAGTTCAATCTGTCCAACCCCACCATCGTGACGCGGATATGTACCCGCCACATCACTTGCCAAACCACGTCCCAACAGCGCGTGGTAAAGTCCCGTGTAGAATTTCACCTTATCCTCTCGATTGGCGGTTTCAACACGAATGCGACCCAAATACTCCTCCCACGTTTTGTGGGCATTAGACCGTGCTTGATCGAAGTCCAACTCCTGTGCCTCAGCCACAAGATTGGCGTGTGCCGCCTCAATCGAGGTGTAAGAAAGTCCTATCTTCGCGGTGATCTCTTCGCCCTGATCGGTTGCAAAATCCAAGTAAAGACCTGCGCCTTGTCCCTCTGCCTTCAGCGAATTGGGCATCACACGATCAAAATTGAAACTCCCCACCTCTGCGGGCTTCTTGTCGACCTTGGCATAGAAGTAAAGTTCCACGCAAGCCCCCGGTTGATATTTCTTGACGTATTCGGGTTCGGTGATGACCCAACCCTCAATATCGCCCTCGGCGTTCATCTCCACATGAGCATCGCGCACAGCACCGCTCTCGCCCTGACGACAACCGACATTAAACAATATGCGGCTATGGTCGTGACGCGGGAAAGTGAAGCGTTCGAAAGCCACTCTTGGGGTCGAAGTCAGCTCGGCACGGATGCCGTAATCCTTCAGCAAGACGGAGTAATATCCCGCCGTTGCGATCTCGTCCTCGTGGTCGAATCGCGACCGATAGCCGATACCCGTTGTATCCGCCAAAGGTCCGGGAATGGTCTTTAGATCGCCATTGGCAGCCATCAGAGCCACACCACCCACCTGAAATTCGTGAAACACGGGAAATTCCTCCACCGTTTGATCGCGGTAGTCATAGCCCGTGGCTTCCCAACCCGATTTATTACCCACATGAGCATTGGTTGCGGGTGCAGGTTTCGCCATCGAAAATGGCATTGCGCCCGGTGCAAAATGAAACCAACGACAATGTGCCGTACCGATTCGTGGTTCGACATATTGAGTCAGCGACTCCTCCGTGGCAGAGTTACACGACACCCCAAATATTGCCATACAAACAGCCACAACAGCCAATAATCTACGCAACATATCTATCTCTGTTTTTGGGTCGAACGACAAGGGAAAGGAATCACTCACCTGCGATTCCCCACCTTCCTTCATCAATATTTAAATCGACCCATTAAAAAATCGTCATTTACACAGCTCTACGCCCTCGATCCGCAGGATTTCCCTCATTGAAAGATCTTAACGAATCACCACAAAACATTAAAAAAGCACCACAATCAAGGAACTATTCCTCAGATCGAGCGAGCTTAGAGCCTCTGGCAAAATTACAAAACTCTCTTAATTATGTTGTTCTGCCCAATTTCTAAATTCATCAACGCACGTGTGCAACACGCCAGCCTCACCACGGAAAGTACCCGACCCTGAAGGCGAGCCATCGTGGCGATACCACTCATAGAAGCCTTGGTTTTTGACCACACGCTCAAACATCGGACGCGCCTCTCGCCAAGCCTCCTCCACGAATCCGTGGCGGATCAACTGAATGATCATACGACCGCCAAACCACGTCCAGTCGCCACCATTCTGATAGCTATACGGACCCAAGCCCTTATTCTTGAAGAATCCTTCGGGATAGGGAGGATAGACGGTCAAACCAATGGTCGGTGCGCCCGACTTCTCGACATTGGCAACCATCGCCTTGTTCGAAGCCTCGATCTCGTCCTGCGACAAGAGTCCCGCCTCGATTGCCACGGCAGTACCTCCGTGGTAGTAGATCTCACTTTCATCGAAATCTGCGGGGAAGGGTGAATCCTTGAGGTAGATGTGCGGGATGAATTTCTCGCGCTCCTCGTCCCACAGATGGGTACGCACATTTTGACGAATCGTCTCTCGAATCGCAGTCCAATGCTCCTTCTGCGCCGAATCATCAACCAAATCCAAGTAGCAGTTGATCGCAATCACAAAGAAAGCATTGTCGTAGATGTCGATTGCCAAGTGGCTATTTTCGTCGATCACCACGCCCCACCAATGTTCGGGTTGCACATCGCCCCAATCGGCTGTCGTAGCACCCCACAGCAATCCATATTGCTCGTTATAGCGTTCCTTCATCAAGAAGTCCAACGCCCACGCCATGCGATCAATCACCCGTCGACCACCGACCTCGATATTCAGAAATTCGCGGTTACCACTCTTCTTCACATAACGCCACACGGCTTGAATGAGTGACGATTCCTGATCGGTCTCGACCGTATTTTTATGCGCTCCATATCTCGGTTCGAGATCCGTATAGCGAAACGTATAGCCATGCTCCTTCAAGGTGTTGGCTTTGTCCATAAATCCATCGACAATGTCGCCCGTTTCGCCTTGGAACTTGAAGAACGACAGCAGATTATCCTGCACCAAGCTATCGGGCATCACATCCATCGCCAATTCGATGAAGGTGTTGTAGTCGCGAATCCACACCTCGCGATAACCATCCCCTGCGTTGAATCCAGTGCTGATGACCGCGTGAGCCATCGAGTCGACCGTCAAGATTAGGTCATCTTGGAGGATTTCCTCTGCCAAGGCTTTGGTTTTGGAGGGTGAACAGCTCACCCCCGAAGCTATAATAAGAAGTAAAGTTAGGATGCGTTTCATGGTTGTTAGTTTTTAAAGTTTGGAATATCCGCTGCGGAAGGCGCAGAACGTGAGGTAAACGACACAAGCCATCGTCACCCAAATGCCACCCGTGATGCCGACCCACGAGGTCAATGCACCAATCAGGGGAGTCACCACGCCACCACCTGCAATGGCGGTGATCATAAGTCCCGAAATCTCGTTAGCCTTGTCGGGTCTAAGCTGCATCGCCACGGAGTAGATGATCGAAAATACCGACGAAGCAAAGAAGCCCACCGCACCGATAGCCACAATGTTGACCATCTCGTTAGCCACCAATGCCCACACCAAGAGGGTCACCAAGCACGCCACGATGTTGATGCGGTAGTATTTGATTTCGTTCATGCGAGCCAGCATGAAAGCACCGATAAATGCACCCACCGTGCGGCTCAGGAAGTAAATCTGCGGAGCGAATTTGGCTTGATCGTCGACCCATCCAAATCTCACGCTCATCACCTTCGAGCTGATGAAGTTCGTCGCCACATCGACACCCACCACAAAGAATATACCCAAGAAAAGTATCAAAATCTGACGATCTTTCAGTAGCGCGATTGCGTCCTTCATCGTGTTGGGTTTTGCCTCGCTATGTTCCTCTCTTGGGATGGGAGACACGAGGAGTAAAGCCGCCGAAAGAATGGTAAATGCACCCAAAATCGGGAAGCAATAGTACCACTTTTCGCCACCGAATGCACCCACAGCAAAGAGGATGATTTCGGGACCGACCAACGAGGAGATCGCCTTGATGACCTGACCAGCTGTCAAACTACTCGACAGCAGACGTTGATTGGTGATGACGTTTGTCAGCAACGGGTTCAACGACACCTGCAAGATGGCATTACCCACACCCAAGAACACATAGGTCACCAAACAGCTCACGCTATTGTAGTCCACTAACGGGATGATCATACCCACGACCGTCACCGCCATACCTAAAAGCACCGTATTTTTACGTCCCCAACGGTTCATCTTCGCACCGATCGGGATACCCAAGAACAAGAACCAAATGAATACCAACGAAGGTACAAAACCAGTCATCAAGGGCGACCAGTCAAAAGCCCGCTGCACGTAGTCGGACGACAGCCCCACAATGTCGCAAAATCCCATAATGAAGAATCCCGTCAGCACCGAGAAGATCGAGATTCCGTTTTTGAAGCTATTGTTTGTCATATTACTCTTCGTCTAATTGATTCAATGCAAAGGCATAAGCACCCAAAGCAACGGCACGACTCGCCCCTAAGCGCGAAGTGAGGATACCGACTTTGCGGTGTTGTATATATTCGACCTCTGAGTCCGATGCGGGAACTTTCACCCTTTGGTCATCGTCACGCAGGAAGGCTTTCAGATCATCTTCGTCCTCCAAATTGTAGGCTTCGGATTGCAGACACGGGAATTCATCCCCCGCATAGGTCTGCAACATGGAGTTGGTCATCGACATGACACCCGGCAGGATATATTTTGCAGCACCTGCCAATCCGCCACCAATGACCACCAGACCATCGACCAGATTCAAAGCCGTCACCAACGCATCGCCCGCAACTTCACCCATACGGAAGAAACTCTTGCGGGCGGCATTCTGATTCCCAGCTTTGCACCCCTCGGCAATGTCGAAAATATCCTTCGGGCTGAGGTTGTTGGCACATTCGCCCGAAAATTCTTCATAGACCCGTTTCACACCCCTCACGCTCACATTTTCCTCAGCAATCATCCTCGGATTGTGACCGTTGCGCATCAACCACAGATCGCCTCCACAACCATTATCGCCCCTCAAAAGAGTCTTGTTGATCACCACGCCACAGCCAAATCCCGTGCCGAACGTCACACCGATCAAGTTGCGATAACGGCGCGAACTTCCGCCTTGTTTCAGGAGGGAGTTCACCTGAGGCAACGCTCCAAAAAGAGCCTCTCCATAGGCATAGAGGTTGCCGTCATTATTGATGTAGACAGGTAGCTCAAACTCCTTTTCGAGGTAAGCACCCATTGCCACACCTCCTCTAAAGGCGGGAAAATTAGGCAGATCGCCAATCACCCCATGCAGATAGTCGGCAGGTCCGGGAAATGCAAAACTAATTGCCGCAGGTCGCTTCTTGAGCTGCTTCACCACCTGTTTCTCCACTTGACGGAATCCCTTGACCAACTGCTCTAAACAGCCCATCTGCGAATTGGGAACCGATGGCAGATGCACCTCCTGAGCGATCTGCTCGCCGTGTTGCATGGCAGAAAATACGAAGTTCGTACCTCCAGCATCCAACGTCATTATAATTCGTTGATCGTTCTCAAACATCACTCCTCTAAGTTTTAGAATCTGACACTCGCCTTAATCGTTCCGTAGGTTTTGCCCGTGGGGTTATGGATTGGACGGATCGTGTATTCACCCACCGATGCGGGGATGATAAACGTCTCGGCATAATGCACCTCGAAGGGTTCGAAAGCTCCCGTGGGACTCTCCACCACAGCCTCATCGCCCTCGATGAAGTGGAATACATTCACACCACCTCCCGTGTGGTGAGGCACTGTACCTGTAAACCAATGACGGCGCGTCTCGATGAATTCGTTCTCATGCAGACCCGTCTTCTCCTCTCGCCAACCATCACCCTCCGCTTTGGGTTCGATGTGATTGACCAAATGAGCCAAGGCGTAATCCGTATCGCGCTTCCAATCTATGACCTTCGAACCTCGCTCCACATTGATCGGACGCGGTTTGCCATCCAAGCCCAAACGTTGCCAATCCCACAATTTAAAGGTGAACAAATTGGGCGTACTGCTAATCTCCAACACCATCGAACCCGATCCCGAACAGTGAACCGTACCTCCGGGAATCAAAAAATGATCGTGCTTCTTGGCGGGGAAACGATTGGCATACTTCTCGGCATCGAATACGATTTCGCCTGCCTGCGCACGTCTCAAATCACGCAACATATCGTCCTTGTCAATGCCCTTCTTCAAGCCCAAGAACACCGTAGCATCCTCCTCAGCATCAACCAAGTAGTAGCTCTCATCCTGTGTATAGTGGATGCCGAAATTCTCGTGGACGAACATCGTTGTAGGATGCACCTGAAGGCTCAGGTTACCGCCACCCATCGTATCCAACAAATCGAAACGAATCGGGAAATCCTTGCCAAATCTCGCCTCAACGGGTTCACCCAACACCTCGCGACTCCGCAACAGAATAAGGTCGACCGACGGCAATTCGAACTTCACCCCATCGACCTCCAACAAGAGGCTATTCTCCTCAGGCACACAGTCGAAGCACCATCCGTAGTTGCTCTTCGAGCGATCCAAGTCGCACACCTCCTTCATCCACTGACCACCCCACGGTGCGGGATCGAAGAACGGCACGACACGGAAAGGTTTGTGAGCCGTGAGGTCGATACCCTTCATAAAAGTTGCACGGTCAATCAACTTCGGTGTCGTGCGATCGTTGGTATCCAACCAATAGTCAACCTCCTCGAAGAGCTGATCCTTGTAGCGATCCACACAACGCCAATCGTTGAAATATCCGCGTTTATACTGCAACGAAGGGGCTTCCACGCGATTATCTACACCCAAAGCTTTCACCTCGTGACGGCGGAAACGTTGCTGAATCTCCCAACGTGCCATGTCGGCATAGACCAATTCGCGATCCATACCTTGTGTAATATAAGCAGCACCTATACCTATTACAAGTACATTTCCATCGGCTTTGTCGATTTTTCGGCGTGCCTCCTCCACTAATTGGGCATCGAAAAATTCATCCATCCGAAAGTTCGTCACATAGCCAAACAGCACATCATCGGTCATGTAACGCTCCGTCATTTTTAGGATTTCCGATTCGGGTTTCATCAACGAGCGAGTCTCAATCGTCATACGACCCTGACGCGCAAATTGTGCCACCACATCCTCTTCCAAAACTCCCAAATAGAAGTCAACCACCAAATTCCGTTTTGAGTTCAATTTCGGAAGAATATCCTCCCATCCCGATAAAATCCAGCCTTCCTCAACCAAAGTCGACGGAAATTTATCATACTTGCAAGTTCTCATAAATACATTAATAATTACATTACCTCGTATGTTCAGACATACATTGCTTGTGCAAAGATACATATTTTTTCTAATTGACATAATATTAGTTGTAAATATTCGCAAAAAATATATATATTTGCATTAAAATCATAATTGATAGGTGATTATGGCATCAAAACGAATACCTCTACATATACAAGCAGAAGAGTACTTACGCAAACTAATCCAACAGAAAGAGTATCAGGAAGGGAAGTTGCTTCCCAAAGAAATAGAGCTATCCGAGACCCTCAACATCTCGCGTAACACCCTCCGTCAGGCAATCAACAAGTTAGTACAGGAGGGGCTGCTCGTCCGTAAGAAAGGCACTGGCACAAAGGTGGCTCATAAGAGCGTAGTGAGCGGTCTGAGAAACTGGTTGAGTTTCTCGCAAGAGATGAAAAAGATGGGCTTAGAGATCTACAATTTCGAGCTTCATGTCTCGTATCGCAAAATGTCCCGCGAGATATGCCAGTTCTTCAACATCCCCGAAAACGCACCTCAAGCCAAGACCCTCGTTTTGGAACGTGTGCGTGGCACGAAGGAGAATCCCTTCGTGTACTTCATCTCCTACTTCAACCCCGCGTTGGAGGTCAAGAGCGATGAGGATTTCACGCGTCCTCTCTACGAAATTTTGGAGAAAGAGTACGGCATCACGGTCAAGACGAGTGTCGAGGAGATTTCGGCACGTTTGGCTGGTGCGGAGATTGCCGACAAACTCGACATGGAGAGCAACGCTCCGATCTTGATCCGCAAACGTTACATCTACGACACAGAGAAAGTGCCTATCGAGTACAACATAGGCTATTACAACGCTTCATGTTTCACCTATAAGATTCAAGCCGACAGATAAGCCCCACAGAACGTTCCATAAGAGAGTTGTCGAACAACTCTTTGAACGACTATACCCCAAGGCGAGATATTACACGACCCAAAAGAACGGGAACGGGGGGGGGAACAGTCCAATGCTCTGAGGATTCCTCCAAGCCCCTAAAAAGAAGCACAAAAACATCTACCCCAAGAGTATGAGTCAAAACAATATGAAAATATCGAGTAAGACAGGCGAAGAGGCAGAGTTTGTGAGGTTCTACGAGAACTACAAGACTCGCTTCGAGAGTTTTGCTTGTGGCTATGTGCAGGATCGCTACGTAGCCGAGGATATTGTGACCGATTCGTTTGTCTACTTTTGGGAGAATCGCACCAAGATCGAGAATACGTCCAATCCCGCAGCGTATGTACTGACGACCATCCGCCACAAAAGTCTCAATTACTTGAGAGATCTGCGCATCAGAACCCGCATTCAGAATCAAATCAGCGAACTCCAACAACGAGTCATCGACGAGAATATCCGCTCATTGGAGCAGTGCGATGTCGATATGCTATTCACCGAGGAGATCCAGCAGTTGGTCAAGGGGTGTATGGACGAAATGCCCGAACTCACACGCAAGGTGTTCTATGCCCGCAAACTCGATTGTCTGTCGTATCGCGAGATTGCCGACCGATTAAACATCACGGAGCGAAGGGTCGAAACCGAACTCGAAAAATCGAAGGAACGCCTGCGAAAAGTCCTTCGCGATTACCTACCCGTAGTGATTGTGAGCTTGTTTTGGGATGTTTTGTAGAAAAAAATTCGAAAAATTCAGAAATTTTCGCGGGAAAACGATTTCGTGAAGTGCTATAATAATAAAGGGACCAAGAGAGATGAATCAAAAAATCTTATACCGCTTCTTCCGAGGCGAAGCAAACACTGCCGAACAACAGGCTTTGATGGATTGGTTAGATGCCGATTCGGATCATCGCCAGCAATTCGACCGTGAGCGTTCGGTATACAATGCACTGCTGTTGCATGGTCCTGAGCAGGAACATCATAAAGGCATCTCTATTTCGTGGCGCAAGGTGGCTCGTTACACAGCAGAAATGGCTGCTGCGCTCATCTTGTGTGCAGGTCTAAGCTGGATGTACATCGACCAGAAGCAGGAAAGTTGGGAACATTTGATGACCCACATTTCGGCTCCCGAAGGTCAGCGCATCAGCCTCACGTTGCAGGACGGTACGAAAGTATGGCTCAACTCGGAGGCATCGTTGGAGTATCCCGCCCTGTTTGCCGACGATCTGCGTCGCGTGAGTCTGAAGGGTGAAGCCCTGTTCGATGTCACGAAAGACAAGGAGCGTCCTTTTATTGTCGACACCTACGCCTGCGAAGTAGAGGTACTCGGCACGAAATTTAATGTCAATGCCAACAAAGAGAACCACACATTCACCACGATGCTGATCGACGGTAGCGTGAAGGTCTCTTCACATAACGACAACCAACACGTAATTTTACGCCCCAACCAACGCGTGAAGTTACTTTCGAATGGTCATTTGATGCTCACCGAATCGAATGACGCCAACGAATACTTGTGGGCCGAAGATCTGATTCAGATTTCGGGACATAGTTTCGAGGAGATGATGGAACGTTTGGAGATGTGCTACGGCGTGGAAATCGAAGTAAGATTGCAACAGATACCAGAGCTTCAGGCAATGGGTAAGATCCGAATTTCGGATGGTCTGGACCACGCACTCGACATCTTAAAACGCAACTGTAAATTTAACTACACCTTCGATCACGACACCAAACGTGTGATCATTTACTAAAGCAACCACCACTAAACTAACGTACAACAACCTTTAAAACTTCGCCTGCCTATGAAATAAAAAAAACGGACTATTTCTTCACATCCAAGTTTAGTCGTTATCCCCACAAGTGGTTTATAAGAACAAAAACACCCGAAACTGTTGGCGCAGATTCGGGCGTTGGATAACGAATGTATGCAAAGTTCAGATTTGCAAAAATTAAATCATTTATCCTTTAAGCAACAAATATATGAAGAATAAAAGTATCAAGCACACTAAAAGCTTGATAATCTCGCTCTTCTCTACGTTTTTATGCCTCCTGATGGTTCAGACCTCATGGGCGCAGGCTACCAACGTCACCATCAATATGCGTCAAGCTAAGATGTCGCAAATTATGGGTGAAATAGAGAAACAAACCAAATATCTGTTTATCTACGACAAGGGCATTGGTGTCGATCAGACCACCGCAACCGTAGAAGTAACGGAAAGCTCCGTATCGGAGGCTCTGACTCAGATGGTCAAAGGCACGGGCATCAATTATGAAATCAACGGATCGAACATCATCCTCAGCTCGAAGGCTCAGGAGAATGCAGGTCCTCGTACCGTAAAAGGTATTGTCAAAGATAGCAAAGGTCAAGCCGTAATCGGTGCAGCCGTTTTGGTGAAGGGTACAACAACGGGTGTCAGCACAGACGTGAATGGTGCTTACGAAGTAAACGTTCCCGCTCCCGCAAATGTAGCTGTACTTCAGGTCAACTACTTGGGTTACGAAACCGCAGAGGTGAGTGTTGGTAGCCGTTCGATGATCGACATCACGCTTCAGGAGCAGACCATGAACGTCGACGCTGTCGTCGTTACTGCCTTGGGTATCAAGCGTGAGGAGAAATCGCTGACCTACAACGTACAGGAAGTTGCAGGCGAATTGGTCAACACCGTGAAGGATGCCAACTTCGTCAACTCGCTGTCTGGTAAGGTTGCTGGTTTGCAGATCAACGCAAGTGCATCGGGTGTCGGTGGTTCGTCGCGTGTTGTCATGCGTGGTGTGAAATCAATCAGCGGTAACAACAACGCTTTGTATGTAATTGATGGTATTCCGATGCCTGACCTGCGTTCGGAGCAGACCGAAGGTATGTTCGAGACCCCTGATGGAGGTGACTTCGAGGGTATCCCCAACTTGAACCCTGAGGACATCGAGTCGATGACCGTTCTGTCGGGTGCTACGGCAGCCGCTCTTTACGGATCGCAGGGTGCCAATGGTGTCATCGTCATCACCACAAAGAAAGGTCAGGAAGGTCGCGTGAGAGTCAACTACTCGAACAACACAACTTTCTCGTCGACATTCGTGATGCCTAAGTTCCAAAACACTTACGGCACAGACGCTACCGCTCCTTCAATGAGCTGGGGTGCAAAATTG
>SAMEA104404100__coassemble_1642_pt1 | contig 19526 bp, 19 predicted proteins | sample SAMEA104404100__metabat2_high_PE_096 | metagenome-assembled genome bin SAMEA104404100 (sample SAMEA104404100) | Balaenoptera acutorostrata
CCGGAGAACATCAAGGAGCAGCTCATCGTCGAGTTGTACTCGAAATAGTAATTAAACCAATTCAACATTATGGCAATATTAGCATTCCAGAAACCTGAGAAGGTTATCATGCTTGAGTCCACTTCATCGTTCGGAAAGTTTGAATTCCGTCCTTTGGAGCCCGGATTCGCCCTGACCATCGGTAACGCTCTGCGTCGTATTTTGCTCTCTTCCTTGGAGGGTTATGCTATCACGACCGTAAGAGTAGCTGGTGTTGATCACGAGTTTGCCGCCATCCCCGGCGTGATGGAGGATATGTTGAACGTTATCCTCAATTTGAAAAAGGTTCGTTTTATCCGCACCGTAGATAACCAAGATGCTGAAAAAGTATCGATCAACGTTGCAGGTGTAACGGAGCTTACTGCCGGATATATCTCGAATTACTTGTCGTTCTTCAAGGTGTTGAATCCCGACTTGGTGATTTGTCACTTGGCACCCGGTACCAAGATGCAGATGACACTGACGATTGGTAAGGGTCGTGGTTATGTTCCCTCGGAGGAGAATATGCCCGCAGACTGCGAATTTGGTACGCTTCCTATCGACTCGATCTTCACGCCTATCAAAAACGTGAAGTACTCGAAGGAGAACTACCGTGTTGAGCAGAAGACCGACTACGAGAAGTTGAATTTGGAAATTACTACCGACGGTTCTATTCACCCCAAAGAGGCTCTGAAAGAGGCCGCTAAAATCCTCATCCAGCACTTCATGCTCTTCTCAGATGAGAAGATCACCGTCAATATGGAGGACACCAATGGTGCTGAAGAGTTCGACGAGGACGTATTGCACATGCGTCAGCTTCTGAAGACTAAGCTCTCAGATCAGGATCTTTCGGTTCGCGCTTTGAATTGCTTGCGTGCAGCCGATGTTGATACGGTCGGAGACTTGGTTAAGCTGAACCGCAACGATTTGTTGAAGTTCCGTAACTTCGGTAAGAAGTCACTCACGGAGCTTGACGAATTGCTGGCTTCACTGAACCTTAAGTTCGGTATGGATGTATCTATCTACAAACTTGACAAAGATTAATTAAATGAGACACAATAAGAATTTTAACCACCTCGGTCGTCAGGCTGGTCACCGTAAGGCTATGCTTTCGAACATGGCTTCGTCGCTGATCCTGCACAAGCGTATTTCTACGACCGTTGCTAAGGCTAAGGCCGTGCGTATGTTCGTAGAGCCTCTGGTAACCAAGGCTAAAGAGGACACGACTCACTCTCGTCGTGTTGTATTCTCTTACCTCAAACAAAAAGAGGCTGTTACGGAATTGTTCCGCACCATCGCTCCTAAGATCGCTGATCGTCCGGGCGGTTACACACGTATCTTGAAGACTGGTTTCCGTTTGGGTGACGCTGCTGATATGTGCATCATCGAGTTCGTTGACTTCAACGAGGCTTACACGCTGGGTATCACTCCCGCTGCTCCCTCGGTAGAGGCTAACCCTAAGACTCGTCGTTCGCGCAAAAAGGCTACTGACGCAGTAAAGGATGCTGTTGTTGAAGGTGAGGCTAAGGCTTCGCAGAACAACGCTGCTAAAGCCGCTTCGAAGGCTAAGGCTGCTGCTCCCAAGGTTGCTAAGAAAACAAACGTTGGTAAGAAGATGTAATTTCGGATTATCCGCGTGATCTTGCGGGCTTCGGCTCGCGGGTCTATACTAAACCGTAAATGGTCCTTTACCGTTTACGGTTTTTTTTGTGCCTGTTTGCGGGGCGGGGAGGGAAAGGAAAGGAAAGGAGGGGGAAGAGAAGGAGAAAAGGTGAAAATTTTTAGGAGCGTGTAGGCGGTCGTATTCGGAGCGTGGTGCGAGGGGTGGATGAAGTAGGGAAGGGCTGTGATCGAGGGGATAAGTTGGGCTTTTCAGTTGGGAAGGGGCGAGGGGAAGGGTGGGGGGGTTCAATGAGGGAGGTGCGGGAGCGATTAGGGGTGTCTGTTTGTGGGGTGAAGTTGGGCTTTGGGGGGAGTAGGCGAGAAAACGGAGAGGGCGGTTTCAAGGGAAAGGTGCGGGCTATTGGGTTGTTCTTATATTTGGTGGATTCTTTACGCTCGTTGGCTCTGTTTGTAGAGTCGAAAACTCCAAGGGCGTGGCATTGCTTCCCAAGGATGTTTTTCGCAAAATGGCGAAGCCTACTGAGTGATCACCCTCTAAGGACGTATTGCGGGCTTTGTGTTGAAAAATCATGAATTTGGGGATTGTTTCCGCAGAATTTGTCGCAAAACAGCCCTTTTTTTACTACCTTTGTTCTACAAATTAAGCATCAAATAATTTACGAAATATGGAATTCGAAGGAACAGTTTTCAAGATTCTTCCCGCTTTGAAAGGCACATCGGCACGTGGCGAATGGCAGCGTCAGGATGTTGTTTTCGACGTGATGGATGGCACTTTTTCGCGCAAAATCTGCGTGACATTCTTTAACAAACCCGATGATGTTGCGCGTTTGAAGGTTGGTTCGGAGTACAAGGTGTCGATCAACGTGGAGTCGCGCGAATATAAGGAGCGTTGGTACACCGATGTCCGCGCTTGGCGTATTCAGGAGAAGGTGGCTCAGGCTCCTCAGCCTCAAGCACCGATGGGCGCAGAGATGCCTCCCTATGTCGAGGAACCCGCCTACGCATCGAACAACGCAAGTCAGGAAACAGACGATCTGCCGTTCTAATTTGACCCTCAAAGAGGCAATGAATGATCCGCTCTTCACCATTTGGTGAGGGGCGTTTTTTTTAGGTGACTGGCGTTTTTTGGGGCGGTAAGGGGTGCGGTTTTCGAGGAGTGTGATTATGTCGTTTGAGGAGGTCGTAGCTTGTGCGGAAATTTTTTGGTGCAGGGTTATTCGTGGGGGATGTCTTGGGCGAGGTCAGGTGTGGATGCGAATTATTGGGGGCTTTATTTAGATCAAACGTTGCCCTTTGAACGTGGAATAAGGAAGTTGTCGAGAGTTTGTTAGGAAGGCTATTTTAAGAGATTTTCAAGTGGAGCAGGCTGTCTATCTGTCGAGGTAGGATTCTGTCCCGCCATTTGCAACGCAGAGTGCATTACGAGGATAACGACTTGGTTTAATCCGCGGTAGGAGGTGAGCTCGTCAAGATAATTTTGACAAAGGGGTAATAAAAAGGGTTATATGTGACCTGTCTTCATAAAAAAAGAGCCATCCGCAAGGGACAGCTCTTTAGTGAAATTCCTAAGAGAGGGAATTATTTTGTAGCTTCAGCTTTAGCCTCTTCTTTGTTCTCCTCAGCCTTAGGTGCCTCGTAAGGAGTTACGTCGATCAACTCAACTTCGAATTCCAAAGCCTCGTTAGGACCAATGTCGCGACCTGCGCCACGAGGACCATAAGCCAACTCTGCGGGGAGCCACAGCGTGATCTTACCACCCTTACCAACGAGCATCATACCCTCAGTCCAGCCGGGGATAACGCGGTTCAAAGCGAATTCGATAGGCTCATCCTTGTCGTAATCGTTGGGACGCTGCTGTTTGAGCATCTTCTGCTGCTCTTTCGAACAGTTTGCGAAACGCGAAGAATCGAACACCTTACCTTTGGTGTTGCGACCTGTGTAGTGAACCTTCACAACATCGCGGGGGTCTTCGGCCATAATGGTTTCGTCACCCATCTTGTCAATGCGATACAACAGACCCGAAGCGGTCTTCTGTACGCCCGATTTCTTCTCTTGTTTCTCCAACCAAGCCTGCGACTCAGCAGCTTTCTCTGCGGGGCGAACGACCATGAAGTAGTTTCTCAAGTAGTTATTCACCTCGGTATCGTTCAGCTGAGCGTTCTTCTCGACAACGTCCTGCATACCTTTAGCGATCCATACCAACTGCAAAGGCATATCGTCCTGAGTGAGGTTGAAGCCGATGTCCGAACCCAACGAGTAAGACAACTCCTCACGCTCCTTTTCGCTGTCGAACATTGCGGGATCAGCTACGGGATACTCGACCTTAGTGGTGTCACCCTCAGCCAAGCGGATGCTGTCAGCCTCAGCGCGTTTCTTGCTGATTTCCTGATGACGCTGACCGCGAGTCTGTATGAAATAAGTGCGCAGATTCTCGATCGAAGTATCGTGATCCTCCGAAGCCTTGCCTAAAGCCTGCTCCTGCATACCCTTTTCGATAACTTTGAAGTCGAACGGAATGTCACCCATATTAGATTGGATGCCAGTAGCGATGTTAGCACCTAAGGCATACGAAAGCGTGTCGAAATCCGACGACAGGCTGCCCATGCGGATCGAAGTCTCGTTGCCACCACAGCTAACCATCAGTGCAGCACTTGCAATGGCTGCAACAAACAGATTTTTTTTCATGGTTTTCTATTTTAAGTTAATTTGTTTTCAATTCTTGCAAAGATATAAAATAATGCCAAGTATTTCGTCTTTTTGAGAAATTTAGGCGTGTTTTTCTTTGCGAATATCTATCTAAAACGATTCATGTATTTGTCGACCTTGATCAGCTCGATTTCGTAGTAGAGGGTTGTGTTGGGCTGGATGCCTAACTCCTTGTTGCCCTCCTCGCCGTAAGCCTCCTTGGACGGCACCCACGTCTGGATTTTACCTCCCTGACCGATCAATTTGATGCTCTCCTTCACGCCACGGGGCATATCGCTTAACTTGAAGCCCGTTGTGTCGTTGCGTTCGTAGGACGAGTAGATCTGCTTGCCATCCGAAGTTTTGATCACGTAACGGATTGTCACGCTATCGCTCTCCGACATCGGCACCATGTTCTGATCGCCGATTTCGCTCACCGTGTAGGTCACACCCGAACGGGTACGTGCATAGGAGCGGTTCGATTTGGAGATGTCCTCCAAGAATTGCTCCTCAAGGGCGCGTGCTTTTTCGGGCAACGCATAGTTGACGTATGCCAAGAAGTAGGTTTTGGCATCCTCCATCGACATGATCGCCTGCCCCTCCATCGCATCGCAGATACCCTTGCAAACGGCTTGATAGTTGATCGTCGAATCCATCTTGATGAGGTTCTGAGCGATGTTCAACCCAAGGACGTAAGCCACCGAATCGGTGTCGATGCGCAGTTTTGCAGATTTGGTTTTCTTGGAGCATGATCCCATCACGAGGATGATGGCAAGAAGCATGAAGATCGTTTTTTTCATGTTTATTTTGTTTTCTGTTCTTTTTTGGTGAGCAGGATGATGAGTATGCTACCAGCGATAGCCGCAGCCGTCGAACCCATCAGTATGGCGATTTTACCGCGATTGATCAAATCCATATCGGTGTAAGCCAACGAGTCGACAAACAGCGACATGGTGAAGCCGATACCACCCAAGCAAGCCACTGCAAACAGCATTTTCCACGATGCTTTGTCGGGCATGACAGCCACTTTGAGCTTCACAGCCAACCAGCTTGCCAAGAAGATGCCGAGCGGTTTGCCGATCAACAGTCCGAAGAATACACCCATGCCTACCGAACCGATTTCAGCCGAGTAGTTGAAGATGTTGAAATATTTGAGTGATTCGATGTGTACACCTGCATTAGCCAAAGCGAAGATCGGCATGATGATGAACGTCACGTAGGGCGACAGAGCGTGTTCCAAACGATAGCTCATGCCCATCGAACCCGAAGCCAATTTATGCATTTCGCGCATATAGAATCGGTTTTCCGAATTGGGGAACTCTCCGTCGTTGGGATCGGGTGTCAGGTCGGGATCGGTGTCGATCAGACGCTCCTTCAGCCAGCGCATTTTGTGGAAGAAGTAACCCTTTCTATATCGGGGTTCCATCGGGATCAACATAGCCATTGCCACACCCGACAGCGTAGAGTGTACGCCCGAATAGTAGAACAATGCCCACACTGCGATGGCGGGAACCAAGTAGAATGCCATTCGTTTCTCGCCCATCTTGTTCAAGAAATAGACTGCTAAGATGATCAGACCTGCAAACATCAGGCATAGCAGATCCATCGCGCCACCATAGAAGAGGGCGATGACCAAAATTGCACCCAAATCGTCGGCAATAGCCAAGGCGGTCAAGAAGATTTTGAGCGACACGGGGACGCGATCGCCCAACATCGAGAGGATACCGACAGCAAAAGCAATATCGGTAGCTGTCGGAATTCCCCAGCCCGAAGCCGCAGCTGTGCCGTGGTTGAAGATGGCGAAGATCACTGCGGGAGCGAGCATACCACCTGCGGCAGCCATTACGGGAAGGATGGCTTTGCGCACCGAGGAGAGCTGTCCACAAACGATTTCGCGTTTGATTTCGAGACCCACCACGAAGAAGAAAATCACCATCAAGCCATCGTTGACCAGTTTTTCGACGGTCATATCAGCTGGGAACGACAAGTCAATAGCACCACCGGGAGACTGTATTTTGAGTGAGAGCGAAGTTTGCAAGAGGCTTTCGTAGTAATCTGCCGTCATCGGCAAGTTTGCGAGCAACATTGCAATCACAACGCACACCAACAATACCACACCACCAGCCCAAGGGGCTTCCATAAATCCGCGACCACGAATACCCATCATGTGGCGCGTGCGGACCCATCCATACATTGAAAATAGTCGCATCTTAGAAAAATAATTAGATTTTTAATCGTTAGACTTCAACGTTAAATTGGCGAGCTTCCACAGGACACGCGCGCCGACAATAGCATCCAATCGATCTTCCTCGTTGGAAGAGGGACAAACCTCGACCATGTCGAAACCAATGATGTGGTGGCCGGTCTCGATTAAGGTGTTGATGAGCCAAATGGCTTTGTTAAAACTCAGACCTCCTGTCACAGGAGTTCCGGTATGGGGACAGTTGTCGAAACTCAGTCCGTCGATGTCGAAACTCACGTAGACCTCTTCGGGCAGCGTCTGCGCGATGCGTCGGCACTGTGCGTCCCAAGTTTCACCGCGGAATTCTGCGGTGGAGAGTTCCAGATCGTCGAACGATGCCACACGCGGATCAGACTCTGCAAGTTGAGCCTCGTGTTCCGAGAAGTCGCGCACAGCCACCTGTGTGAGTTGGCTTACCTGCGGGATGTCTCTCAACACGTTGAACATAATTGATGCGTGGGAGTATTCGAATCCTTCGTAGGCTTCTCTCATGTCGCGGTGAGCGTCGATGTGCAGCACGCCGAAATTTTTGTGCTGTTCGCTCAGTGCGCGGATCAGACCGTAGGGAGTCGAGTGGTCGCCGCCGACCAAGCCCACCAATTTGCCTTTTTCGAGCCAATGTTTGGCTTGGGCATAGACGTTGGCATTCATCTCCATGCAACCCTCGTTGATGCGGCGCACCTTGCGGATGATCGAGTCATTGTCGGGTGAGCCTCCGTCTTCGAGGTGGTTGATCACCTTGACGGCATCCTGACGCAATTTCTGCGACAGCTCCTGCAAGGAGTAGTCGATGTCGGCAGTGGCGATACCCCGACGCCAAGCATCGCGGGCAATGGGGTCGTAGAAGTCGAGCTGGGTCGATGCTTCGATGATGGCATCGGGGGCATAGGCGGTACCAGCACCATAGGATACGGTGACATCCCACGGCACCGAAATCAGCACCATCTTTGCGCTTTCAGCCTCGAACGGTAATCCAAAATACGCACCGTTATCTACTCCCACACCATCGGGATCGAATACTTTCTGTTCCATACTATTCGTTTTAACGAACAAAGGTACAAAAAAATATATTTTTACCTATATTTGCTCTCGGAAAGAAAAATTAATGTCCGAAAATGATGAAATTTGTTGTCGACCAAGCCATCCCTTTTCTGAGGGGTGTGTTGGAAAAGTGGGGCGAGGTGAGTTACCTTGCCGGGGTAAGCATCACGGCGGAGGATGTACGCGATGCCGATGCGTTGATTGTAAGAACCCGCACCCGTTGTAATGCCTCTTTGTTGGAGGGGTCGCGTGTGAAATTCATCGCTACGGCAACCATAGGTTTCGACCATATCGACCTCAAATATTGTGCCGAGCATGACATCAAGGTGGTGACTTCGGCTGGTTGCAATGCACGCGGTGTGTTGCAGTGGGTGAGTGCTGTTTTGCGCCACTTGTCGCTGACTCAAGGCTGGATGCCCCAGCAACGTACCTTGGCGATTGTCGGTGTGGGACACGTGGGATCGCTGGTAAAGGAGTATTCGGAAAGTTGGGGCTTTAGGGTCGTGTGCTGTGACCCTCCGCGTGAGGAGCGCGAACATTTGGGATTTCTGAGTCTCGAAGAGGTGGCTCGTCAGGCTGACATCATTACTTTTCATACCCCGTTGGCTGACGATACGCGCCACATGATCAACCGCGAGCTGTTGTCGTGGCTGAAACCCGATGCTGTGGTCCTCAACTCTTCGCGAGGTGAGGTGTTGGATACCGAGGCTTTGGTCGAGGATGGTCATCCCTGCGCTATGGATGTGTGGGAGCATGAACCCAACATCAGTCGCGAGATTTTGGAACGTGCCATCATCACTACGCCCCACATTGCGGGCTATTCGGAGCAGGGCAAGGCGATTGCCACCTCGATGGCTTTGCAACAGCTGGGTCGGCATTTCGGATTGCCTTTCGAGGGGTGGTATCCCGCCGAGGCAGCTCCTCAGCGTCCGAGTCCGATTTCGTGGGAGGAGATGTGCCTGCAGATGGGCGAAGTCTACGATATTGTGGGCGAAAGCCAAGCCTTGAAACAACATCCCGACCAATTCGAATGGATGCGAGATCACTATAACTATCGCCGCGAATTCTTCTAAAAGATCGTGAGAGGGAACCCTCCATGCTACTTTATATAGGTGTCGTAGAAGGCTCTTTTGGGGGCGATCTGAGGGGGTGGTTTCCGAAACTCAATCTTTTTTAGTATCTTTGCCGATTATTGTATTTGAATATCAGCTATGTATCAGCGTATAATAAAGCCCATACTCTTCATGCTCAACATCGAGCAGGCTCACCGTGTGGTGGGACTTTTGTTGCGTTTTGTGGGGTTGATTCCGGGCGGTCGTTGGTGGCTCGACAAGTGTTATGCCGTCCATCATCCAGCCTTGGAAAAGGAGGTGTTTGGAGTGCATTTCACCAACCCTGTGGGTTTGGCAGCGGGTTTCGATCGCAATGGAGAGGCGTTTCGCGAATTGTCGTCGATGGGTTTCGGATTTATCGAGTTGGGTACGATTACACCATCACCTCAGGGCGGTAATCCGCGTCCGAGAGTCTTCCGCCTGACGCGCGACAATGCCATCATCAACCGCATGGGTGTGCCGAATCGCGGTCTGAAACGCACGATCCAAAGTCTGAGACATCCCCGTGGCAAAGTCGTGGTGGGGTGTAATATTGGTCGCAATTTGTCGACTCCCCCGCAGGAGGCGGCTGGTGATTATCTGAAAGTTTTCCGCAATTTGTACCAATATACCGACTATTTCACGGTGAATGTGTGCTGTGATAGTTCGGCTACGGATGTGGCTTCTCATTCGCGCGAATTCATTCTCAGCATCCTCGAACCGCTGTTTGATTTCCGTCGCGGGCAGAACCAATACCGACCCATCATGTTGAAAATTTCGCCCGATTTGACCGATGAGCAGATCGACGAAATCACCGAGGTGTTGATCGACACCCCATTGGATGGTATTGTGGCTACGAATGGCACGCATATGCGCGAGGAGCTGAAAACGTCGGAGGACATGATCGACAAAATCGGTAATGGCCGTTTGAGTGGCAAACCGCTCACGAAGCGTTCGATCGAGATCGTTCGCCGTATTCATACACGCACGGGAGGCACTTACCCGATTATTGGTGTGGGCGGTTTGATGACCCCCGACGATGTGCGCGAGATGTTGAAAGCAGGTGCCGACTTGGTACAAATCTATACGGGATATATCTATCAAGGTCCGAGCTTTGTGAAGCAGATCTGCACGGCATTGGTCGAAGATGCCGAGCGAGAGGCTGCCTTCAAAGCAGAGGCTCAACGTCTTGCCGAAGAGCAGGCTGCCGCAGAAGCTGAAGCCAAACGTTTGGCAGAGGAGGCGGAGCTGAAAGCTAAACTCGAAGGCGATCAACCCGCTGTCGCGCAACCGCAACAAACAGACGATGCGGACTCCTCGAAAGCCGAGGCTGAGGGGGATAGCGAGGCGAAAACGTCCTGCACGGCATCGAGCTGTGAGCCTCAAAATACCACGCCTACTTCTGATAAGGCGGAATAGGAGTCTAAAAAATAGTTCTACAATGAAAGCAACCATATTAACCATCGGTGATGAGATCTTGATTGGTCAAATTACCGATACAAACACTGTGTCCATTGCTCGCCATCTGAACGGTGCGGGTATTGTAGTTTGGGAGAAAGCCTCGATTGGCGATGACCGAGAGCAGATCATTGATCGCGTGGAGCGGGCTTTGCGCGAGACGGATTTGGTGATTCTTACGGGTGGTTTAGGCCCTACGAAGGACGACATTACGAAGCATACTTTGGCTCAGATGTTCCATTCGAAGTTGATCTACAACGAGGAGGTTGCCCATCATGTGGAGCAGATGCTGACCTCGCGCGGAATTGAGTTTAACGAGCTGAATCGCGGTCAGGCGATGGTTCCCGAATGCTGTGAGGTGCTGTTCAATCGTCACGGCACAGCTCCCGGAATGTGGTTCGAAAAGGAGGGGAAGGTCGTGGTGTCGTTGCCGGGTGTGCCTTTCGAAATGGAGCATCTGATGCAGGACGAGGTGATGCCTCGACTGAAGAGCCGTTTCGAATTACAGCAAATTGTCCACCGCACGCTCATCACCGCAGGATTGGCGGAGTCGATGTTGGCTAAAAGGATCGAAGCGTGGGAGAATGCCCTGCCTGAGTATCTCAAATTGGCGTATCTGCCCAATCCCGGAGCGGTGCGTCTGCGTCTGTCGGCATACGAGGTCGATGGGCGAGAGGTGCGGGAGGAGATCGAAGCGCAGTTCCACGCCTTGATACAGCTTATTCCCGAATATGTGGTTGGTTATGAGACTGCTACTATCGAGGCTCAAGTGCATCGTCTGTTGGTGGAGAGAGGCGAAAGTTTGGCTGTGGCGGAGAGCTGTACGGGTGGTGCAATCGCATCGCGTTTCACGGCTATGGCGGGTGCTTCGGCGTACTTCCTTTGCGGAGTGGTGTCGTATAGCAACGAGGCGAAAATCAACGTTTTGGGGGTCGATCCCCAGATGATCGAACGCTATGGTGCGGTGAGCGAACAGGTGGCTCGTCAGATGGCTGAAGGAGTGCGTCGCATTTCGGGTGCAGACTACGCTGTGGCGACTACTGGAATAGCAGGACCTACGGGTGGATCGAAGGAAAAACCTGTCGGTACGGTGTGGATGGCAGTGGCTTCGAAAACGGGTACACGGGCTGAATTGAAGCAGTGCGGTACGGATCGCGGACAGGTCATTGCACGAGCCAGTGCGTTTGCCATCACGATGTTGCGCGATGCTATTAATGGACGATAAAGGGGTGCGAAAAGCTCAGGAAAAATCGAAAAAGAGGGCGAAAAGCTCAAAAATTGAGGAGAGCTTTTGCTATTTAGTGAAAAGGTTGTATATTTGCACTCCCTTTTATAGGGAATAATTTTCGAAAGTTAAATAACTACACGTTATGAAAGTATGTGAAATCACGGGCAAGGTAGCGATCGTGGGCAACAACGTTTCGCACTCGCACCACAAGACCAAGCGCAAATTCAGCCCGAATTTGAAGACTAAACGCTTCTGGTCAGAGCAGGAGGGTCGTTGGATCACCTTGAAGGTATCGGCTGCCGGCATGAAAACTATTAACAAGAAGGGTCTTGATGTCGCTTTACGCGAGTCAGTTGCCGCAAAGACTATTTACTAAAAACCTCAAGTAACAAATGGCAAGAAAAGGAAACAGAGTTCAGGTCATCTTGGAATGCACTGAGCAAAAAGAGAGCGGAGTTCCGGGAATGTCCCGTTACATCACCACTAAGAACAAGAAAAATACTCCCGAGCGTTTGGAGCGTAAGAAGTACAATCCTTATTTGAAGAGAGTTACTGTTCATCGTGAAATTAAATAGTAAAACAGAACTATGGCAAAGAAAGCAATCTCAACGCTGAGAACTGGCGCAGGTAAAAGCTTGACCAAATGTATCAAGATGGTCAAATCGGATAAGACTGGTGCTTACGTATTCAAGGAGAGCATCGTTCCTAACGATAAAATCAAAGAATTCTTCGCTGAGAAGAAATAAGCTATTTTAAGATCCGTCTTAAAATACAAAGGGCATCTCATTTCGAGGTGCCCTTTGTGTGTCTATATGGGTCGGCTTTTGGGGTCGGCGAGGTTTTTTTGAGGTCGTGGATTCTTCGGGGTTGCGGATGCTGTGCTTTTGAGGCGGAAGTTGTGCGGATGCGATGCGCGATGGGTTTGTGGGTGTGTAGCGTGCGGTTGAGTTTCTTGTAGAGGTGTTGGGGCGTGGATGCGGATCTTTTGTGGAAAGGCGGTTGGACGCAACATATCAAGAGAAATGCAAAAAATAACTCCAAGGGGGCGGAGTTTCGTGGTAAAGGAAGAGCGAGAAATAGCCACAAAAAACGCTTGATAACCGACCGATCGGCTACCAAGCGTAAGACGTTTTGAAATCTCGAAAAATCCTTAGAATTTATGCACGGCGCGAACCAAGAATTTGTTGTATTTCGGGATGTTGATCACATAGGGTGGGTCTAAATCCATGTGGGTGGTGAATGCCTCCTTTTCGTTGACCTCCGTTGAGGTGAAGTAATACACCAAACGATCCATACGTTTGCCACCATTATCTTTTAGGGCTTCGTTGAATTTGGTGCGTGCCTGACGATCGAAGTGGGTGCGGTTGCCACCGTTGTAGTTGTGGCTGATGAGCAGCATCTCGTCAATCGACGGCAGATACCAACCTTCGCCATGATCCTTGCACCATTTGAAGGCGGGGAAATCCTCCCACGAAAGACCATTCTTGGTGATGTATTCCTCCACAAGGCGCATATTTCTTTCGCCATTCATGCGGTCGTTGATGCCCGTGAGTCGCAGGTCGGGCTTGGTGAAGTTGCTCCAACGCAGATAAAGCTCATCCATCGAAATGATCAAGCCGTGGGTCTTCTCCTCATTGAGCAGGGCAACAACTCCCTGAATGCCATTCTGATTGTAATACTCGCCAATCTCATAGGTGCGCAGGTAGTAGCCCGCTTGCTGTTGCGATGTGATGAACTGCTGAGAGGTGTAGGTTTGTGCCTCGCGTTGCATCTCGGCAACTGCGGGTTGAGGTTGCTCGGAGGGTTGAGGTGTCTCGATCTTTTGGGCGGGTTGCAACTTTTCGGCATGGATAACCCTCACGGGACGTTGGTAGGGATGCTCTTCGGGCGAAGGTGTCGCTACCTTTGCGGGCTGTTGTGCCGTGGTGTTTGCTGGTATATCGGCAGGAGCTGTCTCGGGTTGCTGTTGGAAATAATCCGTCTCGCCATTGGCATAGCGGATGTAGGCAATATCCTTGACGGGCAGCACATAGGTAGGTCCGTTGGGATTGGAAAATCTCTTGTAACGAACCGCTTCGGGCGAGATCTCCTGAACGGATGCTTGGATTTGGGTGGCGTTGACTTTGACAATCAAATCTTGTGCTTCGGCACTCAAGAAGCCGAACACAAGTGCCATAACAATTAAAAATGCTCTTTTCATGGTGTTAGCGAACGTATATAGGACAAATATAACGTTTTTTTTCAAACTTTCTTGTTATCTTTGTCGGGATTACATCATATAATAGAAATGAGGGAAATGCCGAAGGGTGTTTCTTGTCAAAACTTTTAGGTGAATTATGGGATTTTTCGATATTTTCAAGAAGAAATCATCGACTCCTTCGACTGCCGAAGAGGTCGCTAAACAACAGGAAGAAACCGTTAAGGAGCAGGAAGAATTGTCGGAGGGTCTGAGCAAGACCAAAACGGGCATTTTCTCGAAATTGGCGCGTGCCGTTGCGGGACGTTCGACGGTGGATGCCGATGTGTTGGATGAGTTGGAAGAGGTGTTGATCACCTCGGATGTCGGTGTGGAGACTACGGTCAAGATCATCGACCGCATTGAGCAACGTGTTTCTCGCGATAAGTATATGAATACCTCCGAATTGCAGAGCATCCTGCGCGATGAGATTGCATCGTTGATGGAGGAGTCGCACGGCTCGGAGCAGAATTTCGGATTGGATGCTCGCGAGGGTGAACCCTACGTAGTGATGGTTGTGGGCGTGAATGGCGCAGGCAAAACCACCACGATCGGTAAGTTGGCAGCCAAACTGACCAAGGCGGGTCGCAAGGTGTGGATCGGTGCTGCGGATACGTTCCGTGCAGCGGCTATTGATCAGTTGCAGGTGTGGGCTGACCGTGCAGGTGCTACGATGATCCACCAAGAGATGGGTTCTGATCCCGCTTCGGTGGCTTTCGACACGCTGAAATCGGCAAAGGCAAATGGTGCTGACGTGGTGTTGATCGACACAGCAGGTCGTCTGCACAACAAAATCAACCTGATGAACGAGTTGACCAAAATCCGCAACGTGATGGCTAAGGTCATGCCCGATGCACCCCACGAGGTGATGTTGGTTTTGGATGGCTCTACGGGGCAGAATGCCTTTGAGCAGGCAAAGCAATTTACCCAAGCTACGAAGGTTACTTCGTTGGCTATCACTAAGTTGGACGGAACAGCTAAGGGTGGTGTGGTGATCGGCATTAGCGATCAGTTCCACATCCCGGTACGTTACATCGGCATTGGTGAGGGTATCGACCAACTGCGTCGTTTCGATCGACGCGATTTTGTAAACGCATTGTTTGGAGATGAAAAAAATTAATGTCATCACACTTGGCTGTTCGAAAAATACGGTCGACAGCGAACACCTGATGGCACGTTTGCGTGCTGCGGGTTATGAGGTCGTTTTCGATAGCGATCGCACGGATGCCAAAGTGGTGGTTATCAATACTTGTGGCTTTATTGGCGATGCCAAGCAGGAGTCCATCGAGATGATTCTGCGTGCGGTGCAAGCCAAAAATGAGGGTCGTTTGGAACAGGTGTTCGTTGTAGGATGCCTTTCGGAACGCTATGCCGACTCGTTGCGCGAGGAGATTCCCGAAGTGGACGAGTATTTCGGTGCGCGTAACTGGGACGGAATTGCCCGTGCATTGGGGGCTTGTGAATCGCCCGAACTGCTCACCGAGCGTCATCTGACCACCCCGAAGCACTATGCCTATCTGAAAATTTCGGAGGGTTGCAACTGGATGTGTGGCTATTGTGCCATTCCGTTGATTAGGGGTCATCACGTGTCGGTGCCGATGGAGGTGATCGAGGAGGAGGCTCGCAAATTGGCTGCCAATGGGGTCAAGGAGCTGATCGTCATTGCTCAGGATACAACCTACTATGGTGTGGATCTGTATGGCGAACGCCGTTTGGCGGAGTTGTTGCGCCGATTGTGTAAGATCGAAGGCATCAAGTGGATTCGTCTGCACTACGCCTATCCATCGGCTTTCCCCGATGATGTGATCGAGGTGATGGCTTCCGAGGCTAAGATATGCAAGTATTTGGACATCCCCTTCCAGCATATTTCCGATGCACAGCTTCGTTCGATGCGTCGTCGTCATACGAAGGCTCAGGCTTACGATCTGATTGCACGCCTGAGAAAGGCAATTCCCGATTTGGTGTTGCGTACCACGTTGTTGACGGGTTATCCGGGCGAAACGGAGCAGGATTTCGAGGAGCTGTTGCAATTTGTTCGCGATGTGAAGTTCGATCGTTTGGGTGTGTTCCCCTACTCGGAGGAGGAGGGTACTTACTCGGCAGAGAAACTCACGGACGATGTGCCGCAGGAGGTCAAGGAGGAGCGTGTCGAGCGGATTATGACCCTTCAGCGCGAAGTGTCGTTGAACAACAACTTGGCGCGTGTCGGACGTACCGAAAAGGTGATAATTGATTCGCGTCAGGGTGATTACTATGTGGGTCGCACGCAGTACGATTCGCCCGATGTGGATGAGGAAATCCTGATTCCCGCAGAGGAGAAACAACTGCGACGGGGAGCGTTCTACAATGTGTATATCACCTCTGCTGCGGATTACGATCTGTATGGCACGGTGGTCGGCAAGCGTTTGAAGGAGTAGTAATTCAAAATAGGGACTTCGAAGCGGGGCGAAATGAATCCGCTAACGAATGTATAATTTTTTTGTTTTTTAGGTTCTTTTTCCTATCTTTGATGTGTAAAATCGGGATGGAGCATCCCTGCTGAGTGTCTAATGGCCGAGAAAAGTGTAATAACAAATTTAGAGAAGCGCATTGAGCAGCTAATCGACGATCACAAACGATTGTCGGGAATTTGTAGTGATTTGACTCGGCAGTGCGATAAGTTGAAGGTCGAAAACCGTCAGTTGGCTGAAGAAGTCAAGGCGTTGAATGCCCAGTTAGCCAAGGAGCAACTTATCGAGGGACTTTCGGGAGGAGGTCTGAATCGTGACAAAGCGCGTATGCGTGTCAATTATCTGATGCGGGAGGTTGACAAGTGTATTGCTTTGTTGAGCGGCAGATTGAATGCGATGTCCGAGAAGGAGGGTAATCGTTAAATTAAGTTGAATCAATGGCTTTACAGTCTATAACACTCAAAATCGCAGGTCGTAGCTATTCGCTCAGTATCGAGAGCGAAAAGGAGGAGATGTACCGTTTGGCGGAGAGGGAGTTGAACGACTATATCAAGTTGATCAAACAACAGAATTTTAAGGATTGGATTCCTCAAGATTATCTTTCGATGGCTGCTTTGAGATTTGCTATTGCCAATGTCGACCTCAGACAACATCGTCAGGTCGATGGCGAAGATTTGGTGCGTTTGGAGCAAATGGATGCCAAAATCTTCGACTATCTCAACACCCTCGGCGAGGGGCGATAAAAGCCTGTGCAACCAAGGGGCGCAGAGAAGAGGTGCAGAGGGGCGATGACGAGCGTGGAGTGAGAGGCGCAAAGGGACGCAGTGAGAGGGGCATCAAGGTGGTGCTGGTGAGAGTGGCAAAGGCGCAGTGAGAGGGCAACCAAGGTGGTGCTGGTGAGAGTGGCAAAGGTGCAATGAGTGGGCAACCAAGGTAGTGTGAGAGGTGGCTGAAGTGCAGAAAGGCACAATGAGCGAGGTGGATAAAGCTGAGTATGGGACGCAGAGTATAAGCGTAGGAAAGCTCGCACACAAAAGCCTCGAAGTTGATAGAGAGTTGTACTTACAACAGCTAAGTGCAGAATGAGTCTCAGCTTATCCCATTGAATGCACCGCTAAAGTTCGCCAAGCGAGCCAAGAAATGGACTGTCGAGATGATGTCCAACGAAAGATAATGTGAAGAGAGATATACAGCCTCAAGCAATAATGAGACGGTAAAAGATCGAGAAGATCGAGATCGGGACAGATTGTGAGCTGTCATTTGTGGATGCTGAAGATATATATTAGGTGACGATTTAGGAGCTTACCTACCGAGTTTGGCACATTATATGCTAAGTGTAGCGTAGGCGACCCATCGTAAGACGACCTTCGCGGGGAGATTGAAGTCTATCCCAACAAACGTCGACGTAAGATCACCTTTTAGGATAATCCATTCGTTCTTTAACATACGAAGGAAAATCTACCCGCATAGATTCCTTAAAGCTTTGCGAAACTGAACACTTTTTATATTGGGGCAACTCTGGATGCTTCAAAATCAGGCCTTAACCCTTCGGGGTGTACGTTACGGCGTACCGTTGGAAGATTGCGATTATCGGAGCCCCCACACATGACTAATCTTGCAGATTCGTCAAACAAGAATAAGGAATACTATGCGGTTTTTTTTTGACTAAACCAAACTACTTTATTTAATAACACAAACGAAGAAATATAATGACGATTATTATTTTAACCGCCCTGATTTCGGCTTTTGTAGCGGTGGTGGTGTTCCACTTGGTCACGACTTATGTGGCTAAGAACAACGCTCAGAAACGCTGCGAGGTGATCCTCAAGGAAGCCGAGTCCGAGGGTGAAATGATTAAGAAAGAGAAGATTCTCCAAGCCAAGGAGAAATTTGTACAACTCAAGAGTGAACACGATCGTATGGTCAATGAGCGCAACCAGAAGGTGGCTCAGGCGGAACAGCGTGTGAAACAATCGGAGCAGAATCTCCAAAATCAGCAGCGGGATTTGGAAAACAAAGTTCGCGAGAACAATCGTTTGAAGGATCAGCTTCAGAATCAGCTTCAGATCGTGGAGCATAAGCAGGAGGAGATGGATCAGATGCAGCGTGAGCAGAATACGCGTCTGGAGCAGATCTCAGGTTTAAGTTCGGAGGAAGCTAAGAACATCTTGATTGAGAACATGAAGGCTGAGGCGAAAACCGAGGCGGCAGCATACATCAACGAGACGGTTGAGGAGGCGAAACTGACGGCTACAAAGGAGGCTAAACGCATCATTGTGGCATCCATTCAGCGCGTGGCTACCGAGACAGCGATTGAGAATGCTGTGACGGTGTTCAACATCGAGAGCGATGAGGTGAAGGGTCGTATCATTGGTCGTGAGGGTCGTAACATCCGCGCTTTGGAAGCTGCTACGGGCATTGAGATCATCGTTGACGATACGCCTGAGGCAATCATCCTTTCGGGATTTGACCCCGTTCGTCGTGAGATTGCACGCTTGGCTCTGCATCAGTTGGTGACCGATGGTCGTATCCACCCCGCACGTATCGAGGAGGTTGTGGCTAAGGTACAGCGTCAGATCGAGGATGAGATCGTTGAGGTGGGTAAACGTACCGCCATCGACTTGGGTATCCACGGTTTGCATCCCGAAATGATCCGTTTGATCGGTAAGATGAAATATCGTTCGTCGTATGGTCAGAACTTGTTGCAACACGCGCGTGAAACAGCTAATTTGGCTGGTATCATGGCGGCTGAGTTGGGTCTGAATCCCAAGGTGGCACGCCGCGCAGGTCTGTTGCACGATATTGGTAAGGTGCCTGATGACGAACCCGAATTGCCCCACGCAATTATCGGTATGAAGTTAGCCGAGAAATACAAGGAGCGTCCTGAGGTTTGCAACGCCATTGGCGCACACCACGATGAGATCGAGATGACTTCGTTGATCGCTCCGATTATTCAGGTCTGCGATGCGATTTCGGGCGCACGTCCGGGCGCACGTCGTGAGGTTGTGGAGAGCTACATCAAACGTCTGAAGGAGATGGAGGACATCGCTCTGTCGTATCCCGGCGTGGTGAAGACCTATGCTATTCAGGCCGGTCGTGAGTTGCGTGTCATCGTTGGCGCAGACAAACTTTCGGATCAGGAGTCGGAGTGCTTGTCGCACGATATAGCTAAGAAGATTCAGGATGAGATGACCTATCCGGGTCAGGTGAAGATCACCGTCATCCGCGAAACTCGTGCTGTGTCTTACGCAAAATAATACGCAGCGTATATTTTCAAAATTCCCTTTGCCCCGCGTGGGGTGAAGGGAATTTTTTTTGTTCATGGCGTGGAATGAGGCGCTCGAAGAGGTGTTGCGCGTGTGGGGCGGAAGGTGTCGAGGAGAGGGTAGTGGAAAGTGTCGAATTGAGGGCGAGGGCGCGTTCGACGAACAAACCGATAGAAGGGCAGTCCGCA
>SAMEA104404100__coassemble_1693_pt1 | contig 19020 bp, 14 predicted proteins | sample SAMEA104404100__metabat2_high_PE_096 | metagenome-assembled genome bin SAMEA104404100 (sample SAMEA104404100) | Balaenoptera acutorostrata
AAAGGATCCATGGGGATGGGGTAGTGGTCGGACAGATAGTCGGTATCTGCGCCATTGAAAATAAAGGCATCGACCAATTCGGATTCCAAATCGGGAGAGATGAAAATGTAATCCAAACGCTCGGCTGTGAGTTGACGCACTTCGCTGTGGCGCGATTCGGACATGAGGATGCGTGTGGGGTAAGTTAGTCGCGAGGCGGGCGCAACATAGCGTCGGCACACGTCGATCAACGGCAGGGAGAGATATTGGGAGATGGTCGTGTAGTCGAACTCCCCGTTGAGGAGATTCTTACTTTCAGCTCCTCCGTATTTTGCCTGCAAACGGGTGGCATGACCCTCCATATAGTCGGCATCCATCGGCGAATGGGAATTCATGTCGCCCATCAAGATGCAACGTTGCAAGCCGTTTTCGCGGATGTAGGTGACGATTGCTGCCGCCTCGGCGTGACGTTTCGAGGCGTTGTGGGGATTGAGATGGGTGACCAACACCTCGTAGCCGTAAGTCTGGGCATGAAGCAATCCGTGACCGATGCCCTCGGTGATCTTACGTCGAATGGTGATCGGGCGTTTCGAAGTGATGCCCACGGGATAGCCACCCTCCTTGAGGATCACGGCGTAGGGGTGTCCCCAACGCAGAGCCATGACTTGAAGGCTTTGCTCGTTGAATCCACACAACTCCTGAAGTCCTACAATCTCAGGATCTTGACCCTTGATCCATGCTACCAATCGCTCTTGACGATCGGTGTCCTTCTTGCCCCAACCAAATCCATCGAGGATGTTGTAGGAGATGACGCGGAGTTTTTCAACGTCTTTTTTCCAGTGACGTTCCAAGGATGAGGTGTTTTGCGAGGAAGCGGATAGGGCGCTGAATACAAGTAAAAGTGAGATGAAGAAAGTTTTCATAGCGGTTTGTTTTGGTTTAGGGGGCAGATTTCTCAACGGTGATGCAAGGAAATATGCTAAATACAAAGGTATTTGAAAATTTTTTATTGGTCTATAATTGTCGTAAAAATTCGCAGAGAAAAGCCTCGGAGGGGCTTCGGGCGGGGAAGTTGTGAAAAATATTTAAAAATGTCAATAAAATGTCAATAGATTCTCTTGAGGGGGCTTTGCAAGTCCACGGAAAAAGATTAATTTTGTGGAGTTGTTTTTAGATTATACGGCAAGTTAATTTGAACAATTACATGACTGCGATAGGCCATAGATTTTATAAAGAGCGAAGAGAACGAAAAAAATTGGGGCGTAAGTATACACTCCACTCCTTCGCAGGGGGCTTCGAATTGCAGGATACATATACGAATTCGGGACGCAGTGCCTCTGTATGCGAGCAAGCGTACTCGGAAATGGACCAAACCTTAGACCGCCATAACATTTGATGTGTTGTGGCGGTCTGCTTTTTTGTGAAATATTTTAAAACTACATTTTTACGGTTATGAAAGTCGGTGTTATCATGGGGTCAACGAGCGATTATGAGGTGATGGCTGATGCTGTCGCTATGCTCGAACAATTTGGTGTGGATTTCGAAAAACGTGTGGTGAGCGCACATCGCACACCCGAACTTTTGTTCGAATACGCCAAAACTGCCGAGGAACGTGGGATTGGTGTCATTATTGCGGGTGCAGGTGGCGCAGCTCACTTGCCGGGTATGGTCGCTGCTATGACTACACTGCCCGTTGTCGGTGTCCCCGTGAAGTCGAGAGCCTTGAATGGTTTGGATTCGCTGTTGTCGATCGTGCAGATGCCCGGCGGTGTTCCCGTGGCTACGACGGCAATCAATGGTGCGAAGAATGCGGCTCTGATTGCTGTGTCGATCTTGGCTCTGAGCGACAAGGCACTGAGCGAGAAACTGAAGGCTTTCCGCGCAAAACAAACCGCAGACGTATTGAAAGCTGAGTTGTAAACCGTATCAAACTATAAATTTCGAATGAAGACAATCGGTATTATCGGAGGTGGTCAGTTGGGATTGATGTTGGCTGAGGAGGCACATCGCTTGGGTGCGAAGTGCATCACGCTCGATCCCGCAGAGGATGCTCCCGCAGCTAAAGTTACGGACGATCATATTGTGGCTCGTTTCGACGATGCTGAGGCTGTGGAGGAGTTGTGTCGCCGTTCGGATGTCGTGACTTATGAATTTGAAAACGTGCCGGGCGAGATTTTGATCCCCCTGTGCGAGAAATATAATATCCCTCAGGGATACAAACCTTTGTATGATTCGCAGGATCGCCTGCGCGAGAAGAACAATGCCTGCCAGCATGGTTTGAAGACCCCGATGTATGCGGAGGTCAACGATGAGGGGTCGTTGCGCGAGGCTGTGGCTAAATTGGGCTATCCCTCGGTGTTGAAAACCCGCACGTTGGGTTACGATGGTCACGGACAGCAGGTGCTGCGTAGTGAGGCGGACATCGAGAAGGCGTTGCCGTTGCTGAGCGTGCCGTGCATCTTGGAGGAGTTCGTGAAGTTCGACTTCGAGGCGAGCATCGTGATGGTGTCGAATGGTGAGCGCGTGGTTAGCTTCCCATCGGGACGCAACGTCCATAAGGATGGCATCTTGGATCTGTGCTTCGTCCCCGCAGAGGTCAATCAGGAGGTGTTGGATCGTATGAAAGCTCAGAGCGAGGCTTTTATGAAGAGCTGTGGCTATGAGGGTATCTTGGCGATTGAGTACTTTGTGCGTGGCGAGGAGATACTGTTCAACGAGATGGCTCCCCGTCCCCACAATTCGGGTCACTACACCATCGAAGGCACAACGACCAACCAATATCGCGAATTGGCGCGTTACCTGTTGCAGGAGGAGTTGGAAGAACCGAGATTGGTTGCACCCACGGTGATGAAAAACATCTTGGGGCAGGATCTGGAGGCTGCCATCAAAATCAAGGAGGAGGCTCACGAAGGAGTCTACGTCCATCTGTATGGCAAGAGCGAGAGCCGTCCCAAACGCAAGATGGGACACATCACTTTTACGGGCATGATCCCCGAAGAGTATGAAACAAAATGGGCAGAACGATTCGTATAATCGAGGTGCCGAATGATTAGTAACAAAAGTAATCTAACCGAAATATAATGAGAGAGAATTACCGTATTTTCGTCGAAAAACTTCCCCGCTTCCGCGTTGAGGCTGAGAGCCTGCGTCGGGAATTGAATGTCAACCTGAATCTGTCGCTCAAGGAGCTGAGAGTGCTGAATGTCTACGATCTGTTTGGATTTTCAGAGGAACTCCTCCGCAAGAGCCGTTACTCGGTCTTTGGTGAGACGGTGACGGATCGTGTGAGCGATGAGTGCGATGTGAAGGGTTGCAAATATTTGGCTGTGGAGTTTCTTCCCGGTCAGTTCGATCAGCGAGCTGCTTCGGCTGTGGACTGTGTGAGACTGATCGAACCTGAGGCTCAGGTCAAAATCCGCTCGTCGAAGTTGTATATTTTCGATGACTCGATTTCGGAAGAAGAGTTGGCTAAGGTACGTCACTACTTGATCAATGCTGTGGAGTCGCGCGAGAAGAATCTCGACGTGTTGAGCGACACGGAGCAGGTCGATGTTGCTCCCGTACCCGTGTTGGAGGGATTCATCGAGATGAAGGAGGAGGATTTGGAACCCTTCTGCAAGAAGTATGGCTTGGCGATGAATGCCGATGATTTGCGCGAGGTGGTTCGCTACTTCAGCACCGAGAAACGCAATCCCCGCGAAACGGAACTTCGTATTTTGGATACCTATTGGAGCGACCACTGCCGTCACACAACCTTCACCACCGAGTTGGAGGACATCGAGGTCGAGGAGTCGTTCCTGAAGTCGGATATTGACGACACGTTGGCTGCCTATTTGAAGATTCGCCGCGAGTTGGGTCGCGAACATAAGAGCATCTGTTTGATGGATATGGCAACCGTGGGTGCGCGTTATCTGCGTAAGATCGGTAAACTCGATGACTTAGAGGTCAGCGATGAGAATAATGCTTGTTCGATTTTTGTCGATGTGGATTTTGACAGTGAGACGGAGCGTTGGTTGTTGCAGTTCAAGAATGAGACGCACAATCACCCCACCGAGATCGAACCTTTCGGAGGTGCTTCGACTTGTTTGGGTGGCGCAATTCGTGACCCGTTGTCGGGACGTAGCTACGTCTATCAGGCAATGCGCGTGACGGGTGCTGGCAATATTTGGCAGAAGGTCTCGGATACGATTCCCGGTAAACTGCCTCAGAGCGTCATCTCGAAACGTGCCGCAGGTGGATATTCGAGCTATGGCAATCAGATCGGTTTGGCAACGACCCACGTGAGAGAGGTTTACCACGAGGGCTACTTGGCTAAACGTTTGGAGGTCGGTGCTGTGGTCGGAGCTGTGAAAGCCGAGAACGTAAGACGCGAAAGTCCTGCGGCGGGCGATAAGATTCTGCTGTTGGGCGGACGAACGGGTCGCGATGGTATCGGTGGAGCTACGGGTTCATCGAAGGAGCATGACGATCACTCGTTGGAGACCTGCGGTAGCGAGGTTCAGAAGGGTAACGCACCTGAGGAGCGCAAGTTGGAGCGTCTGTTCCGCAGAGCCGAGGTGACGAAACTCATCAAGAAATCGAATGACTTTGGTGCGGGCGGTGTCAGCGTTGCGATTGGCGAGTTGGCAGATGGTTTGGATATTTATCTGGATCGCGTTCGCGTGAAATATAGTGGTTTGAATGCCACGGAATTGGCAATCAGCGAATCGCAGGAGCGTATGGCTGTTGTGGTCGAGGAGAAGGACGTTGAGGCTTTCTCGAAGTATTGCCGCGAGGAGAATATCGAGGTCGTATTGGTGGCTGACGTGACGGATACGGCTCGTATGAGAATGTTCTACAAGGGCGAGCAGATCGTGGATCTCTCGCGCGAATTTATTGATAGTGCAGGTGCAAAACACTTTGCAAAGGCTACGATCAAGGCTGTTGAGAAGCGTTGTCCGTTTGAGCGCGAGGTGAAGGGCGACACCACCGAAGAACGTTTCGTGGAGAACTTGAAGGATCGCAACGTACTGTCGCAGAGAGGTCTGATCGAGATGTTCGACTCGACGATCGGTCGTTCGACCATCTTGATGCCCTATGGCGGTAAGACCCAGAAGAGCGAAACGCAGGTGTCGGTACAGAAACTGCCCGTTGACGGATTTACCAACACCGCGAGCGTGATGGCATTTGGTTACAACCCGATGCTCACGTCGTGGAGTCCCTATCATGGTGCGGCTTACGCTGTTGTGGAGGCTGCCGCGAAGGTGGTTGCCGCAGGTGGTCGCTACGACACGATGCGCTATTCGTACCAAGAGTACTTCGAACGTATGACCAAGGAGGCTACTTCGTGGGGTAAACCGCTGAGTGCGCTGTTGGGTGCTTTGAAGATGCAGATCGAGTTGGGATTGCCTTCGATTGGCGGTAAGGACTCGATGTCGGGAACGTTCCAAGATATTAATGTGCCACCGATGTTGATGGCATTTGGCATCACAACGGTCGATGCACGCAAGGTGATTTCGACCGATTTCAAGGCTGCGGGTCATCGTCTGTGCTTGGTACGCCACACTCCGTTGGAGAACGGAATGCCGAACAGCGAGCAGTTGAAGAAGAACTTTAACTATGTGTCGGATCAGATCGAGGCAGGCAAGATCTATGCTGCGTGGTCGGTAGGATTCGGCGGCGTTGCCGAGGGACTGGCGAAGATGGCATTTGGTAATGGCATCGGTGCTGAGGTCAACTACGATGAGAAACGTCTGTATCGCTATGCTTATGGTTCGATTTTGGTGGAGTGCGACGAACTGCCCCAGATCGAAGGCTTGGAGGTGTTGGGTCAGACGATCGCGGACGAGGCTGTCGTTGTCAACGGCACTCGTATGGCGTTGGATGTGCTATACAAGGCGAACACGGAGGATTATAATAAGGTATATGCCGACAAGGCTCAAGATCGAGAGGTCGGCGAGGAGTTCGAAGCGAAGGTACGTGAGGTGACTTACAAAGGTGAGGCTGTGGAGCATCCCAAGGTATTCATCCCCGTATTCCCCGGCACGAACTGCGACTACGATACCGCAAAGGCTTTCCGCAAGGCAGGTGCTGAGGTGAAGATGATGGTGTTGCGCAACTTGGAGGGTAACGACATCTTGGAGTCGATCGCTCAGATGAAAGAGGAGATTCACAAGTGTCATATCTTCGCATTGGCGGGCGGTTTCTCGGCAGGTGATGAACCGGACGGAAGTGCCAAATTCATTGTCAATGTGCTGAACAACAAGGATATTAAGGAGGAGATTCATGCGCTGATCGACCGCGGAGGTCTGATCTTGGGTATCTGCAACGGTTTCCAAGCATTAGTAAAATCGGGTCTGCTGCCCTACGGACGTTTGGGAATGGTGACCGAGGATTCGCCTACGTTGTTCCGCAATGACATCAACCGCCACATCTCGCAGATTGTCACCACGCGCGTACACAGCGTGACATCGCCTTGGTTGGCAGGTTTCAAACCCGGTGATTTGCACTCGATCGCTGTGAGTCACGGTGAAGGTCGCTTCGTGGTGAGCGAGGAGTTGGCTAAGGAGCTGTTCGAAAACGGACAGGTCGCTTTCCAATATGCCGATGCTGAGGGACGCGCTACGGGCGTGGCTCCGTTCAACCCCAACGGCTCGACTTACGCCATTGAGGGTATCTGCTCGAAGGATGGTCAGATCTTGGGTAAGATGGGTCACACGGAGCGTTGGGAGGAAAACCTCTTCAAGAATATCGCTGGCAACAAGGAACAGCAGTTGTTCCAAAATGCCGTGAACTATTTTCGCAAAAAGTAATTAAGACAAAAATATTTTTCAACAACAATTTTAAATCACATAAAACTCATGAAACAGCTCGAAATGCTCTACGAAGGAAAAGCAAAACAAGTATTCCTTACTGATGATCCCGAAAAACTCATCATCCACTACAAGGATGCAGCCACGGCTTTCAACAACATCAAGAAAGCAACGATTGAGAACAAGGGAGTCTTGAACAATGCCATCTCGACGCTTATCTTCCACCGTTTGCAGGAGGCTGGTGTGAAGACACACTACATTGAGACGCTCAACGACCGCGACCAGTTGTGCCGCAAGGTGTCGATCATTCCTTTGGAGGTGATCGTTCGTAACATCATTGCAGGTTCGATGGCTCAGCGTTTGGGCATCGAGGAGGGTACGAAACCTTCGAATGTGATCTACGATATTTGCTACAAATGTGACGAGTTGGGCGATCCGCTGATCAACGACCACCACGCCGTAGCTTTGGGCGCTTGCACCTATGAGGAGTTGAACCAGATCTATGCAATGACCGCTAAGATCAACGAGGTGTTGAAGGCTATGTTCGCTGAGATGAACATCACTCTTGTGGACTTCAAGATCGAGTTCGGTCGCACGTCGGATGGCGAGATCATCTTGGCTGACGAGGTATCACCCGACACCTGCCGTCTGTGGGATATGTCGACCAACGAGAAGTTGGATAAAGACCGTTTCCGTCGTGACTTGGGTCGTGTTCGCGAGGCTTACGAGGAGATTTTGGCACGTTTGCAAAAGGTTGTAAAATAATATGATCGAACCGATTATGGATCGTGAGTTGCACGAAGAGTGTGGTGTGTTTGGCATCTTTGGGGTGCCAAACGCTGCCTCACTGACCTATTATGGTCTCCATTCGTTGCAACACCGCGGACAGGAGGGTTGCGGTATTGTGAGTGTGGACTCGGAGGGTAAATTCCACCGTACACGAGGCACAGGCTTGGTGACGGAGGTATTCAACGAGGACAAACTCAAAGACTTGACAGGCTCGATGGCTTGCGGTCATGTGCGTTACTCTACGGCAGGTCACGGGGGTAGCGAGAACATCCAACCGTTGATGTTCCGCCACAATTCGGGTGACTTCGTTTTGGCGCACAACGGCAATATCGTCAATGCTCAGGTACTGCGGACTTATTTGGAAAATAAAGGTAGCCTCTTCCAGTCGACTTCCGATTGCGAGGTGTTGGCTCACTTGGTCAAAAAGGAGACAAGTCAGCACGATCGTCCGCGTATTTTCGCGATTATCGACGCGCTGAATATGTTGGAGGGCGCATTCTCCATCCTGATTATGACCGCCAACCGCATCTATGCTTGTCGCGATAAATATGGCTTCCGCCCCTTGTCGATCGGACGTTTGGGCGATGGTTATGTCGTGTCGAGCGAAACTTGTGCATTCGATGTCTTGGGTGCTGAGTTTGTGAGAGATGTCGAGCCGGGCGAGATCGTAACGATCGACGAAAAGGGCTTCCGCAGCATGGACTATGCCCAGTATAAACGCCGTCTGATGTGTTCGATGGAGTACATCTATTTCGCACGTCCCGACAGCGATATTGAGGGTTGCAACGTCCACGCTTACCGCAAAGAATCGGGTCGTTTGCTCTTCAAGGAAGCTCCCGCCGATGCCGACATCGTGGTGGGTGTTCCCGATTCGAGTCTGAGTGCTGCGATGGGTTATGCCGAGGCAAGCGGACTCCCCTATGAGATGGGTCTGATCAAGAACAAATACATCGGACGTACATTTATCCAGCCCTCGCAGGAGATGCGCGAGAAGGGTGTGAGGATGAAACTTTCGGCGGTGCGTACCATCGTCAAAGGCAAGCGTGTGGTGTTGGTCGATGACTCGATTGTGAGAGGTACGACTTCGAAACGTATCATCAAGATGCTCAGAGAGGCGGGTGCTATGGAGGTACACGTGCGTATCGCTTCGCCTCCGATGACCGCTCCCTGCTTCTATGGTGTGGATACTTCGACCAAGGATCAGTTGATCTCGGCTCAGATGAGCGTTGAGGAGGTGAGAAAAACCATCGGATGCGATTCTTTGGCATTCCTTTCGCCCGAATCGCTGCTTAAATCGGGCAGAAGAGATGAATTGTGTATGGCCTGCTTCACGGAGCAATATCCTACGGCGTTGTACGACAACCTGATAAAGTAGGCGGGCAAAGTTATTTAGCAAAATTAAATTAGAAGATACAATATGGCTCAATCTTATGAAAAAGCCGGCGTGAATCTCGAAGCCGGATACGAAGTAGTGCGACGCATCAAGAAACACGTTGCATCGACTCAACGACCGGGTGTGATGGGCAACATCGGAGCTTTTGGCGGAATGTTCGATCTTTCGGCACTTGGCGTGAAGGAACCTGTTTTGGTGAGTGGAACCGACGGTGTGGGTACCAAACTCAAATTAGCGTTTGAGATGGACAAACACGACACCATAGGTATTGATGCTGTGGCTATGTGCGTCAATGACGTGTTGGCTCAGGGTGCTGAACCTTTAGAATTCTTTGACTATGTTGCTGTGGGTCACAACGAACCCGAAAAGATCGAGGCGATCGTTGCGGGTGTCGCTGAGGGTTGCCGTCAGTCGGGCTGTGCTTTGGTCGGTGGCGAAACTGCCGAAATGCCGGGTATGTACACCGAGGGCGAGTATGACATCGCAGGTTTCACGGTCGGCGTTGTCGAGAAGTCGAAATTGATTGATTGCTCGAAGGTCAAGGTCGGTGACGTGTTGGTTGGCGTTGCTTCGACGGGCGTTCACTCCAACGGCTTTAGCTTGGTTCGCAAGGTCGTGAGCGATGCAGGTTTGGATCTGCACAAGGTCTATGAGGAACTCTCCACGGAGAAGTTGGGTCACGTGTTGCTGACTCCGACCCGCATCTACGTAAAGCAGGTGCTGGAGGTGGTTCACAACTGTGACGTTCATGGTATCAGCCACATTACGGGTGGCGGATTCGACGAGAACATCCCCCGTATCCTGCACGCAGGTCAGGGCGCAGAGATCGAACACGGATCGTGGGAGATTCTGCCCGTATTCCGCTTCTTGGAGAAGTATGGCAAGATTCCTCACCGCGAGATGTTCAACATCTTCAACATGGGCGTAGGTATGGTGATCGCTTTGGACGAGAGCGAGGCTCAGAAGGCTATCGACATCTTGACGGCTCAGGGCGAGAAGGCTACCGTTATCGGTCGCGTTGTTGAAGGCGAGGGCGTAACGATTCGTTAATCATGCGACGTATTGCCATATTTGCCAGCGGTAGCGGCACGAATTTCGAAGCCATCGTAGCAGCTTGTGAAAGCGGAGAAATCGAAGGCGAGGTTGCTTTGATGGTGTGCGACAAACCGCAGGCTAAGGTTGTTGAACGAGCTAAGAATCATGGCATTGAGGCGTTTGTCTTTTCTCCGAAAGACTATGCCTCGAAAGCCGAATTTGAGGCTGAGATCGTCAAGCGTTTGGACGAGAAGGGTGTAGAGTTGGTGTGCTTGGCGGGTTATATGCGTATCGTGGGCGAGACGTTGTTGAAGGCCTACGAGGGACGAATCATCAACATTCATCCCGCACTTTTGCCATCGTTTCCCGGAGCTCATGGTATTCAGGATGCGTTTGATTATGGTGTGAAGGTGTTTGGCGTGACGATCCACTATGTGGACGCAACGCTGGATGGCGGTAAGATCATTGCTCAACGCGGATTTGAGTACTACGGCGACGATGTGAACGAACTCGAAACGAAGATCCACGCTGTGGAGTATGTCCTCTACACGGAGACGATCAACAAATTGTTAAACGAAAAAAAATAGCAGAAATATAGCTTTATGAGAGCATTAATCAGTGTTAGCGACAAGACGGGCGTCGTAGAGTTTGCCCGTGACCTGCGCGCGGCAGGCTGGGAGATTATCGCCACGGGCGGTACGATGAACTTGTTGCGTAAGGAAGGTGTCGAAGTGCTGAATATCAGCGATGTGACGGGTTTCCCCGAAATTTGTGACGGTCGTGTGAAGACGCTTCACCCGGCAGTTCATGGTGGTTTGTTGGCACGTCGTGACGATCCGAGTCACGTGCAGGCGTTGAAGGACAACCACATCGAGTATATCGACATGGTGTGCGTGAACCTCTATCCGTTCCGCCAGACCATCGAGAAGGAGGGCGTGACGATGGCTGATGCAATCGAGAATATCGACATCGGAGGTCCCTCGATGTTGCGTTCGTCGGCTAAGAACTGGGCGGATGTGACGGTTGTTTGCGATCCGAAGGACTACCGCAAAGTGATCGAGGAGATCCGCGCCAACGGCAACACCACCAAGGAGACTCGTTTGCAACTCTCTGCGAAGGCTTATACCCACACGGCTGAGTACGACATGATGATCGCTACCTATATGCGCAAGCAGGCGGGTCTGAACGAGAAGTTGTTCTTGGAGTACGACTTGGCTCAGTCGTTGCGCTATGGTGAGAATCCCCATCAGGCGGCAAAATTCTTCCGTGGCTTGAAGGAGGTTTCCTACTCTCCCGCATTTGCTAAGCAGTTGCACGGTAAGGAGTTGTCGTATAACAATATCCAAGATGCACAGGCTGCCTTGAATATCGTTCGCGAATTCAACGAGCCTTTCTGCGTGGGTTTGAAGCACATGAATCCTTGCGGCGCTGCAACGGGTAAGGACGTTGTAGAGGCTTGGACGAAGGCATACGAGGCTGACAAGGTGTCGATTTTCGGCGGTATTGTAGCGACGAACTGCACGGTGACTCGCGAGGCTGCTGAGTTGATGAAGCCGATCTTCTTGGAGATCATCATGGCTCCGAAATTTGACGAGGGTGCTTTGGAGGTGTTGACCTCCAAGAAGAACCTGCGTCTGTTGGAGGTGAAGATGGATGGCGAAGTGGCTCAGATGCAGTATGTCGGCATCAATGGCGGTCTGTTGGTTCAGGAGGCTGACACCACAACGCGCACCATCACCGAGGATATGTGTGTGACGGAGGCGAAACCCAAGGCGGAGCAGATGGGCGATCTGAACTTCGGTTGGAAAATCGTGAAACACGTCAAATCGAATGCCATCGCTGTGGTGAAGAATGGTCAGACGTTGGGTGTAGGTGCAGGTCAGATGAACCGCATCGGCTCGGCTGAAATCGCGCTGAATGAGGCACGTGCAGCAGGCGTTACAGAGGGTTTGGTATTGGCTTCGGACGGTTTCTTCCCCTTCGATGACTGCGTGACTTTGGCAGCTCAGTACGGTGTTACGGCAATCGTACAGCCGGGTGGTTCGGTTCGCGATGAGGACTCGATCAAACGTGCTAATGAGTTGGGTATCGCTATGGTATTCTCAGGCGAAAGACACTTCAAACATTAGAATTTAATCAGTAAAAACATAGGCTCGTCCCGCCCACTTTGAGAGTGGGTGGGATTGGGCATTTATAAAAAGAGCTATTATGAAAGTTCTTGTAATTGGTTCGGGTGGTCGCGAACATGCCATTGTCGATGCTTTGTCTCGCTCCGCACAGGTGGAGAAAATCTTCGCTGCACCCGGTAATGCAGGCATGGCTTTGCAAGCCGAGAGAGTCGACATCCGCGAAAAAGAGGTCGAGCGTCTGCGCGATTTCGCTCTGGAACATCAGATCGGTCTGACGGTTGTAGGTCCTGAAGCTGCTTTGGCTGTGGGCATTGTCGATGCTTTCAAAGAGGCGGGTTTGAGAATCTTTGGTCCTAACAAATCGGCTGCTCGCATCGAGTCGTCGAAGGAGTTTGCCAAGGAGTTGATGGCGAAATACAACATCCCGACTGCAAAATATCGCGTATTCTCGAAGTATGAGGATGCCAAGGAGTATGTCCACAAGCAGGGCGCTCCGATCGTGTTGAAATACGATGGTTTGGCAGCTGGCAAAGGTGTCGTTGTGGCTCAGACGTTGGAGGAGGCTGACGAGGCTCTGAAAGATATGCTGTTGGACGATAAATTTGGCGAGGGCAAGGTCGTTGTTGAGGAGTGTCTGGTTGGCCCTGAATTTTCGTATATGTGCTTCGTGTCGGGCAGCAAGGTGTGGCCTATGGTGTCGGCACAGGATCACAAACGTGCCTATGAGGGCGACAAAGGTCCTAATACGGGTGGTATGGGTGCTTATTCGCCCGTGCCGTTCATCACGAAGGAGGACGAGGAGTATGCTCTGCGCGAGATCATGCAACCTACGGCTGATGCGATGGTCAAGGAGGGGTGTCCGTTCGAGGGGGTGCTGTATGGCGGTTTGATGAAGACCCCCAACGGCATCAAGGTCATAGAGTTCAATGCTCGTTTTGGCGATCCCGAAACCGAGGTGGTGCTGCCCCGCTTGAAGAGCGACATTGTGGATGCTTTCTGTGCTGTGGCTGATCATGGCGAGGTCGATTTGGAGTGGCACGACTATGCTACTTTGGGCATCGTGTTGGCTTCGAAGGGCTATCCCGCAAGCTACGAGAAGGGCTTCAAAATCGAGGGCTTGGACAAAGCCGCTGAGGGCGGATGGTTGTACCACATGGGTACGGCACGTGACGAGGAGGGTTTCAAAACCGCAGGCGGTCGCGTGTTGTGTGTCATCGGCAAGGGTGCTGACTTAGAGGAGGCACACGCCAAGGCGCAACGATGTGTCGAGGAGGTGAAGTGCGACAACTTGTTCCACCGCACCGACATCGGCTGGAGAGCTTTCAAAAAGTAGGGGCTACCAAAGGGGCTAACGAGGGGCGAGAAGAAGAGGCTGTGGACGAGGTGCGCTAAAGGCTGGAGAGGCTTAGCTTGGTTTGTGCGAGATTTGCTGTACTTTTGTATTTATGGTGTATTTGCCCTAACTTAGAGTCCCGAAAATAATTCGAAAAACCATAAAAACCGATAGATTATGATCGTCAGTGGAAAAGAGTTGTCGGCAAAGTTAAAGACCGAAATGGCTCAGGAGGTGGCTACATTTCCCGCGAAATATGGCCGTGTCCCTCATTTAGTTGTGATTTTGGTAGGCGAAGACCCCGGAAGTGTGAGCTATGTCAAGGGCAAGGCGAAGGCTTCGGCGGAGGTGGGTATACAGAATACCACGATCCGCAAACCCGACACCATCTCGGAGGAGGAGTTGTTGGCAATCATCGAGGATCTGAATGCCGATGAGGAGGTTGACGGCATCTTGGTGCAGTTGCCCCTGCCGCGTCACATCAACGAGGATCGCGTGATTTCGGCAATCCGCAAGGAGAAGGATGTGGATGGATTCCATCCGCTGAATGTGGCTTCGTTGTGGCAAAAACAACCCTGCACATTGCCTTGTACCCCGAAGGGCATCATCAAGATGTTGCGCTCGGCAGGTGTCGAAATCGAGGGTCAGAATGCAGTGGTCATCGGGCGAAGCAATATTGTGGGTTTGCCCGTTGCCAAATTGCTGTTGGATGCCAACGCTACGGTGACGGTGACGCACAGCCGTACCCGCAATTTGGAGGAGGTGACACGCCGTGCCGATATATTGGTGGTTGCCATTGGTCGTCCGAAATTCGTCAAGGAGGAGATGGTCAAGGAGGGTGCTGTGGTGATTGACGTGGGTGTCAACCGCGATCCCGAAACGGGCAAACTCTGTGGCGATGTCGATTTCGAACCCATCGAGAAGAAGGCATCGATCATTACCCCCGTTCCCGGAGGTGTTGGACCTATGACGATCTGCTGTCTGATGGAAAATACCATCGAATGCTTTCTGCGTAAGATGGAGTAAGCATTGAACGAGTTACAAAAAAGAGGTTTTCGACCAGATCGAAAACCTCTTTTTTATGTTGCGATGCACCTTATTTTGCGATGTAACTCTTGCGCTCGATGTGGGTGTAGTATTGCTGAACCAATGCCTTGAAGCGATCCAATTCGGGGGTTGAATCCTCTGCCTTAGACCCTTCTTCGAGACTTAGGGTTTTCATAACCGCATCGGAAGTATTGCCCTCTATTGCTTGATTCTCGCTCATCAAAGCACGGAACTGCCCATCGTAACTTACCGACCAACGGGGATAAGCGGGTTCATTCAACACGTCACGTCCGAAGGCAAAATAAGGTTCGCGATTGTTGAGTAGACCCAACACGGTGGGCATGATGTCCAACTGCTGAGAGATGTCCTCGACCTCGCCCCGCAAAGCTCTATCGGGGGTGTAGATGAATCCCACGATGTGGTAATTTCCGGGGTAGACCTTCGTTTGGGGGGCAAATTTCTCCGAAGACACGTGGTCGGCAACGAATACAAAGATCGTGCGCGAGAACCATTCCTCGGTATGGAATCGGTCGAAGAATTTGCGGAATGCCTGATCGTCATAAGCCACTCCCTTGTGGATTTTGGTGTAACCTGCGGGCAATGTTGCCTCGTATTTTTCGGGTACAACGAAAGGGTGGTGCGACGACAGGGTGAAGAGCGATGAGAAGAACGGCTCGTGCATCTCGGAGAATCGTTCACCCGCATATTGCAGGAAGGGTTCGTCCCAAATGCCCCAATAACCATCGAAATCGTCCTTGCCGTGGCGAGCTTCGTAATCCTCTCGGCTGACCAACACATCGACACCTGCCGAACGAGCATAAGCTCCAAAGCCCATAGACCCGTGTTCCGAACCGCAGAAAAATGCCGTTGAGTAACCCTTATCTCGCAGAATTGCAGGTAGTTGGCGACTTTCGCCCAATGCCTGAGGCATCAGTACAAACGGCACTTTGAACGAGGGCATACTGCCCAATACGGAGGGCATCGCCTGAATCGACCGTGTGCCGTTGGCGTACATCTGCTTGAAACACAGACCCTCACGCATCAGCGAGTCGAGAAACGGGGTGAAGCCTTTCTGGGGTAGATCTGCGTAAATTTCGGGACACAAGTGCGCAGAATGTTCCGCCGACATACTCTCCATGATGAACACCACCACGTTGCGACCCTCCAAATTCACCGCCACCGAATCCACGGGTTGATGTACGGGTGTGAAGTGTTGCGGAAGCTCCTCCTCGGAGAAGTATTTCGTATATTTCACGCTTTGTCCACTGCCTGCGGTGCGGAGGATGCAGAACGGATTGCTCAGAATGAGATTTGCCTTACCACTATCGGGCGTGTAGAGCGTGGCATTGGATAGGGTGATGGGGCGAGTCATGCGGGTGAATCCGCCTCTCATGCCACCAATCGAAAGTCCCACAGCAATGACCAACATCGCGGTACTCAGCACATAGTAGCTCCAACCATCGTGGAGGATGCTTCGCGTCTCGGATTTGCGACCATAACCCCACACCATGAGGGCAACCAAACCCACCGTAACGAACACTAAATACCAATTTTCGCCCATGAATTTACCGATGAGCATCAGCGAGTTGTCGTTGTCGGCAAAGAAAATTTCGTCAGCCGTGAATCGCTTTTGGGTGTAGCGGAAATAGACCGCATCGGACATATTGACCCCGATGATCAACAGCGAGTTGACCACGGCATACAACCAAAAGAGCATCTGGCGATACCAGTTGCGTTCTCTGAGGTGGAGGGGCAGGAGCGAGAGGATGATGAACAATCCGTTGGCATAGATGATCGACGCGGTGTCGAACTTCAAAGCCCCGCACAATAAAGACCAAACCTCGCCCAAGGAGTAACTTCCCAAGAGCGAGGTATTGTATAAGGCGAATACCACGCGGCACAGCATCAAGATGACGTAGAGTAAACCGATACGTCTGAGCAACTGCACCGTCGGGGTATGTAACAAACGATGGATCATCCCTCCTATTCGCAAGCCTTCAGTGACATATCCAACGAGCGGATCTGGTGGGTCAGTGCGCCTACCGAGATGAAGTCAACGCCACACTCGGCATAGTCGCGCATGGTGTCGATCGTGATGCCACCACTCGATTCGGTTTGGCAACGACCTGCGACTTTCTTCACAGCTTCGCGGGTCATGGCGGGGGTGAAGTTGTCGAACATGATGCGGTCGACACCTCCTGCTGCGAATACCTCGTCGATGTCCTCCAACGAACGAACCTCGCACTCGATGGGAATATTCTTGCCCTTCTCTGCCAAATATTTGCGTACACCGTGGATGGCGTTGGTGATGCCACCTGCAAAGTCGATGTGGTTATCTTTCAAAAGCACCATGTCGAAAAGACCCATACGGTGATTCTCACCGCCACCGATCTTCACTGCCATTTTGTCCAACACACGCATACCGGGCGTGGTTTTGCGCGTATCCAACACCTTGGTGTGCAGACCCTCCAAATGCTTCACATAGAAAGCCGTCTGGGTAGCCACACCGCTCATGCGTTGCATGATGTTCAACAGAATACGCTCGGCTTGGAGCAACGAACGCAGACGTCCCGACACATAGAATGCCACATCACCGGGTTTCACGTGGTCGCCATCCTTCAAAATCTGTTCGAATTTCATATCGGGATCTAAGCGGTGGAGTACGATTTCGGCAATCTCGATACCTGCAATCACACCCTCTTGTTTGCACAGCAGACGCATACGTCCGTGTTCATCGGCAGGGATGCACGACAGCGAAGTGTGGTCGCCATCACCAATATCTTCCTTGATACTCAGCTCGATCAATTCGTCTACGAATGGTTTGTATTCGGGTTTCATAACTCTGTAAATTTATTCAGTTTAACGATTTGGGACAAAGGTACTCAAAAATTGATAGCTTAGCACACCTCAGTCCCGTTTTTTGACCCCTTTCGACACGAACCCCGCCAAATGAGACTTCAAATGGTGGGTTTTCGGGAGATCCTCGCAGGGATTTATCTTCCGTTTATTTCAAAAGTCGACCTCCGTAGCTGACGACATATTTCTCGGCGCAGGTGAACGTTATCTTGCAGCGCGTGTCGAGGATTTCGCCCTTGAGGTCGGTAATCTTATATTTGGGATAGTCGATCCAGCCGTTGGGGAATTTCGCTTTGGGGATGATCTCCTTCACAGAGAAACTGATCTCATGATCGTGTCCCGTGTAGCTGAGCGAGGGGATCATAATCTGAATGCGCAGATTTTCGGGCATATCGGGCGAGAAGTGAGGCTCATAGATCTTCAAATCGAGGGCTTCACCATTCTTCTCAAATCCGAACTGCACCTCGCTATCTGAGTGGAGATTCTGGGTTGTTTGGTCGATGGTCAGCATCTCGCCACCATCGAACAGCATCGGTTTTCCGGTGAGTTTACCGCCCGAAATCGAGGTGTTTTCCAACGCAAAACGCGGATCATCATTTGGGGTGTCGTTGTTGCTGCAAGCTACCGCAAATGTGACAATGAGCAGCAAGGTGAAAAGTCTCTTCATGTTTAAATATTGATGTTAAGTGTAATTCCAAAGGTGCGCGGACGTCCGCGTTGTACAAATTCGTTGCCCATCGACATAAAGTAAAATACATCGTGGGAGGTGTCGGTGAGGTTGCGTCCCCAAATCATCAGCGAGTAGTGGCGATGCTCCACGCCCACGGCGGCATTCCACAGTGCATAGAAAGGCTGATGGAGGGTGTTTGCCTCGTTCCAAAACACCTTGCCCGTAGCCTGCACCCCGCCTTGGAGGATCACATCGCCCAACCAACTTACGCCCGTGGGGTGAGTCCACTCCACATTTGCGGAGAGGGTATGTTGCGGGGAGTAAGGCACATAGTTACCCTTGTGGTTGTGTTTGCCGTCGTCGAAATCCTTGAACTTGGCGTTGGTGTAGCCATACGTCACGTTCACGTCCAACGATCGACAAGGTGCAATTCTTAGAGCCACCTCAGCACCATAGGAACGGCTTTTGCCCGCATTTTTCATCATGCGCCCCGTGCCTTTGCCCGGAGGAAAAACCGTCAGTTGCTGATCCTTGATGTCGAGGTAGAAGAGCGCGAAATCGCCCCTGATGACTCCTTCCATACACATGAAATGACCTCCAAATTCGTAATTCCAGCTATATTCGGGCTTGTAGGACATGATGTCCGTATCTTTGAATGTCGATCCCGAAGCCATGAGGTTCATCAACTTCTGTTGGAGAATGTCGCTGAATATCTGGGTGTTGAATCCTCCCGCCTTGTAGCCCCGCGCAATCGAAAGGTAGAGATTGCGTTGTGTGTCGAAGTGATACATGGCCGAGAATTTGGGCAACACCTCGGTGTAGGTGTGCGAGAATTGGTTGCGGTCATTGACCTCAGCCACATTGTCGAACGTCTTGTCGTTGAAGGTGAGGTGGTAGGGGAGCGAGGCTTGGCTGTGGTATTTGAGCTGGGTATGCTCGGTGTCGATGCGTACACCCGCAGTCAACGACCAACGACCCAATCTAAGGCGCGATTCGTG
>SAMEA104404100__coassemble_1846_pt1 | contig 17740 bp, 10 predicted proteins | sample SAMEA104404100__metabat2_high_PE_096 | metagenome-assembled genome bin SAMEA104404100 (sample SAMEA104404100) | Balaenoptera acutorostrata
GTCGTATGTTGGAGGAGAAACGCCTTGCCGAAGGTGAAAGTTTGGAACATATCGGGGCGATGATTTCGCGTCAGGGCAACCACCTTTTGACGTTGATCAATCAACTGCTCGATATTTCGAAAATCCGTTCAGAAGTGGGGGCTTCGGAGTGGTATCGTGGAGATGTGGTGCCTTATGTCGAGATGATTTGCGATAGCCATCAGGTCTTGGCTTCGTTGCGCGATATTGACCTCCAATGTGTGGTGGAGAAGGAGTCGGTGATGATGGATTTTGCCCCCGAATATCTCGAAAAGTTAATGACGAATCTGTTATCTAATTCGCTGAAATTTACCAATAATGGGGGACAAATTTACGTGTCGTTATCTTCGGAGGGTGAGTTCTTGAAAATCGTTGTTTCAGACACGGGACAGGGGATTGACAAGCAACGCCTGCCTCATATTTTCGATCCTTTCTACCAGTGCGATCAAAGCCATTCGTCGGTCGGCACGGGCATTGGGCTTTCGTTGGTTAAGCAGATCATCGACTCGATGCACGGACGGATTCATGTCGAAAGTGCTGTGGGTGTGGGTACGGTGTTTACGATCCATTTGCCTTTGAGTCAGAACTTTGAGGTGAAGTCTCTGCCCGAAAGACTCACGCAGTTTGCAACCTCCTCGCCAACGATGGAGGTGAAGGAAGCGCCTCTCAATTTTACCCAAACGCTTGATGGTGAGCGACCTACGGTGCTGATCGTAGAGGATCATGCCGATGTGTCGCACTACATCGCTTCGGAATTGAAGGATCACTACCAAGTAAATTTTGCCAAGAATGGACGTGAGGGTTTCGATAAGGCTGTGGAGTTGGTTCCCGACATGATTCTCACGGACTTGATGATGCCCGATATGGATGGCTATGCGCTGTGTCAGGCGGTGAGAGCCAATGAACTCATCAACCACATCCCGATCATCGTCATCACGGCGAAAAGCTCCGAAGAGGATCGGATCAAGGGAATTCAACATGGTGCGGATGCCTTCCTTTGCAAACCGTTCAATGCCGAGGAGTTGCACGTGCAGATCGTCACGCTGTTGGAGTCGCGAAAGCTGCTTCGCGAGAAGTATTCCGAAGCGATGTCCGTGGAAAAAGAGGACGAGGTGGAGATTTGCGATAGTGATCGTCAGTTCCTCAATCGGGTGGTGAACGTGGTGTGGAGCATGATTGATCAAGCGAATTTAAGCAACGAGGAGATTGCCTTTCAGATGTGTATTTCCTCGCGTCAGCTCAACCGTAAGATCTATGCGATTACGGGACGGAGTACGTTGAGTTTCGTGATGCAGATTCGTTTGGAACGTGCGAAACGCCTTATGATGGAATCCCCCGAACTATCTATTGGTGATATTGCGGTGAAATGTGGATTTACGGATAGTGCCTATTTCTCGCGTGTCTTTAAGAAGATTTTCAAGCTCACGCCCTCGCAGTATCGCAAGCAAAATTAGCCTACGTATATGGAAAAAACGCTCAGAACCATTCTCTGAGCGTTTTTTTTATTGCTTGTTGTATTCCAACCATGCTTTGTAGCCGTGATCCAATTCGATGACTTCGTAGCCCATTCTGTCGAGAATTTCGGCAGCTCGTTTGCTTCGGTTACCGCTGCGGCAGTAGATGGCAACGACCGAGCTGTTGGGAATCTGGGTAGAGACCTGCTCCTCGAAATCCGATCCCATCACATCAATGTTCAGATTTGTCCGTGGAATGAAACCTGCTGCGTGTTCCTTGGCTGATCTTACATCGACAACAACGACCGTAGAGTCTTGAATCTTAGAGATGAATTCCTGCACTTTGACGTGTTGAATGTTTTGTGATTGAGTTGATTGGCTGTAATTTATACACGTGAAAACAATCGAAAGCAGGGTGATTATGGAGTAGATGTTTTTGCGGATCATGTTTTTTTAGAAATTTAATTACCGCGAAAGTAAGCAATTATTTTCTATTTAAGGCGATTAAACCTGCGATTTTTTGTTGTATATATTTTGTGCTTCAAAAATAACTCTATATCTTAGATTCATTAAACCCTACAATCCGATGAGATTTGTTTTTCTATTGATTTTTAGTTTGCTGAGTTTTTTGGCTTCTGCCCAAAATCTCTCAGAGACTCAGGCGCAAGATTATGCACGCCGATTTTTTGTTCAATCGGGTCAACCCGTCACTCGTTCCTCTGATTTAACGTTGGTTTGGGATGGGGAGGAGACCGCAACACGAGGAGGCGAATCGCCTGCGTTCTATGTTTTTAATCGAGGTGAGAATCAAGGCTTTGTGATTATTTCGGCAAGTCAATCCACGATGCCCGTTTTGGGATATTCGTTCGAAGGAGGTTTCTCGCCAAACGATATGCCTAAGAATTTGCAGACGTGGATGAAGGGTCTAAGGCAAACGGTCAAATCTATTGAACATCAAGGCGTTATTCCGTCACAAAAAGTCGTTGACGCATGGTCGCACATCCAAGCTAAGGGCGAGGAGAAGGATCTCCAGACACCCGATTGGGATCAGGGCGAACCCTATAATTTGAAGTGTCCTGCGGCATACGGCAAGAATTGTTACACGGGTTGTGCCATTACGGCAATGGCGATTGTGATGGGCTATCATCAATGGCCCGATGTGGGCATGGGAACTCTGCCAGCCTACACCACTACTTCGTATCGCACGCGCATTGAACCCGTAGCTTTGGGGGAGAAATATCTGTGGAATAAGATGCCCTATATCAATGGTAATTCGTTGGATGATAGTGATCAAGCCCAACGTGATGCCATCTCCACGTTGATGTTCCACGTTGGTGTGATGGGTCGAGCCGATTTTACGCTCTATGCTACGGCGGCAAGTTTGGCTGTCTTGAGCGATGGAATGCCTTCCTATATGAAATACAACGCAAGGATTCGTTATCAACACCGCAAATCCTATATGGATGAACTTTGGATCAAGATGTTGCGAGAGGAGATTGATGCCAAACGTCCCGTGGTGTATGAGGGGTTTGACGACACCAATGTCGGTCATGCCTTTGTGTTGGATGGCTATAAGGATGGTGGGTATTTCAAGGTTAATTGGGGCTGGAGCGGACTCAATAATGGCTTCTATTTGTTGAGCGATATGGCTCCCGGTTCGCAGGGTGCGGGAGGTTCAGCAAGTGGTACTTTTAACCTCAAACAAGGAGCTGTTATGGGTATCGAACCTCGTGAGGAATCCTCTGTGGGACAGGATCATTTGGAGTTTATCTCATCTACTGCTTTCTCTAATGGTATCACGACCGATGGTATGCATTTGCCTGTCAAGCAGGGCGATGGTTTCTTTGTCGATGCGGGTTTGGTGCGTAATGTGGGTACGGCTGTTTTCAATGGATATTTCAGTTTGGTGATGACCGATCACAACGGCAAGGTCATCGAAACTTTCAGCAAGGAAAGGGTCGAAGATTTGATGCCTGCACACAATGCTTTGGGAACATCGACCATCAGTGTCATCACGATCCACGAAGAGGTGAAGGCGGCATATCGCATCCGTCTGCTCTATAAATCGGATCGGAGCGAAGTGTGGACTCCTGTGAAGTGTGATCCTGCAGTCGGAAAATGGGAAATTCTTTTGAATAATGACCAGCCCGCAGCCGATCCCCTCGATGAAGTATCTTCGATAAGCTATAATCCACAGACGCGCAAGTTGTTGATCTCAACTCAAGACGGTGTCGCGGTGAAAGTCCTCGAAAAAGCGACTAATCGTGATTGCTCCTTGGCGTTAAGTGGCTCTCAATCAACTTTTACGCTCGATTGCTCGCAACTTGAGAAGGGTAAATATGTGATCGAACTTCGACGCGACAAACAGACCAAAACTTTTGATATTAGTCTTTAAATAGAATCTTGCTGCTCTGTTTATAGAGGGTAAACTTTGCATTGTAGACGGCTGAATTTTGGACAAAAAAAACATTAAAAGCGAAATATTTACTATATTTGTCCCCAAATTAACCAATTTAGTGGTCGAAAATATGAAAAATTTTTCTGTTTTGTTGTTGGCTCTATTCTTGTCGATTTCTTCGGCAATGCTCCTTACCGCTTGCTCCGACGATTCGGATGGGGGAGAGCAACTACCGCCTAAAAATCCGATAGAGATACCTGAGGAGTTGGCTCAGAAACTGCACACGATTTACGCTCAATCCTCCATTGAACCGCAGACGGTGACATCGGTGCATCAGTTGGCGATCCTTACTTCGGTGTGTGCTTCGCGCGATGGCTATGGTCCTATTTCGGTGACTCCCTGCCGTTTGAATGGCGAGGAGATCACGTTGGTGACTTTGGGTGGAACACAGCAAGTCGAAGGTCAGGCAACGACCATGAAGGAGAATCAGCTGGCATCGTTTGGTAAGCCGAACGATTACTTGACGGCTGTGACGAAACTCTTTCAGAATGGTACGATTCCCGTATCGAAACCCGTTCTTGTGACGGGAATAAGCCTCGGAGGTATGATTGCCCAGCAGATTTTGGGTGTCGGAGAAGTGCTTGAGAGCCACACGTTGAAAGGCATCATCACCTTTGGATCGCCCATCACCTTGCCCTTAAATCGCCACGATGTGAAGGTGGTTCGTTTTGCGGATGTGAACGACAAAGTGCCGCAGTTGGGCGAGATGTTGTTGCGAGGAGGCATGGTACTCGATGGCCAGCTCACCAAGGATGAACAGCTTAAGAAGATGGCTGCGTTGGATGTCGAGGAGAAGATTGCCCGCCAGAGTAAATATACGGATATGATTGAGACTCACGCGCTCTCCTACATTGAGGATGCGTGCTGGCAAGATGTTGATTTTTGGGGAGATCCCGCCAAGAAAAACACCTTGGAATTGACCTCTAAAATGATCTTCTATCCCGCCCCGAAACTGACGGAATAGCTCAAGGATAACACCTACGAAAAACGACTTCCCGAAAAGGGGGTCGTTTTTTTTGTTAGATCATATCTTTGTAGTCGTGATACGTGATGTTTTCCTGCATCTGCTGACGATATTCCGAAGGGGTGATGCCTTTGATTTGCTTGAAGGTTCGCGAGATGTTTTTGATGTCGGCAAATCCCAATTCCGCAGCGGCATCCGACACGCTAAATCCTTGACACAGCAGCTGAGACATCTTTTCTACACGCACATTAATGATGTAATCGTAGATCGACGTGCCGAGATTTTTCTTGAAATGATTCTCCAACAAGCGGCGTGAAAGAGGTACCAACTTGACTAAATCCTGTACCGAAATCTTCATATTGATATTTTGGTAGATATACTTCAATATGGTCGATATGTAGGGGTCTGTTGTGGCGTAAATATCTGTCGATTCGCGGGTTATGACAGTTGTTGGGTATACGATTACATCCTTTGTGGGCTTTTCTGGTGTGTTGAGTTTTTGGTCGATGAGCTGGGCAACATCGTAACCTCCCTGCTCGATATTTTGCCCCAATGATGAGAGATTGGGCGATGAGAGTCGACAGATGGTTTCGTCGTTGTCTACCCCCAACACTGCGATGTCGTTGGGAATGCGAAAACGACCTCCACCCTCGATATGGCAGGCTTCGGTGATGTAGTAGGCTTGGTTGTCGTCGCACGCCATGATCGCCACGGGTTTGGGCAAGGACTCCAGCCATGTGAAGAGTTTGATGGGGTCGTACAACCAGAAATCGGTCAACGAGGAGTTGCGAAACACCGAAAATGTGAAGTCGGGATTGGCTTCCATGATCGTGTCGCGGAATCCTTTGTAACGCTCCTCTGACCACTGAATGCCACGAATGCCGTAGAAGCCGAAGTTCTTAAACCCCTTATTGATAAAGTATTCCGCACCGATTTTGCCGGCAAGTGTATATGCACCCGTGATGTTAGGTATTGAGTCAAAACGCGATTGGAAATCCTGAGCCACGGCTAAAAGGTTGTTCTTTTTGAAGAGTTCGACCTCGTCGCTGTTGTAGAATTGTCCAATGACGGCATCGGCATGAAGACGTTGGGCGATTTTGATCACTTTTTCGATGCCGAATTTATCACGAATGGAGAGTGGCAAACGGCAAAGACTCCATGCTTGACCCTTTTCGTGAGCGTAGCGGGCGATGCCCAAAAGCAGCGATCGTGCGTAGGATTCTGAGAAGTCGGTAAGGAAGATGACGCGAGCCATAGGGTAGTAGTTTGGTGTAAAGATAAATAATTATTCTTAAATTTTGCGCAAATTGAGGAAGTTAAAGCGCAAATCGGTGCATTTTAATTCTCTTCCTATATTTATATTTGCATAACCAAAACTATAAATCTACATGAGACGATACTTTTTGTCGCTATTGTCGACACTCATCTTGGTGTGTTGTCAGACTTCGCGCACGCCGATTGACTACGTTGATCCGTTTATAGGCACGGGTTTCCATGGACATACCTATCCCGGTGCAACGTCCCCGTTTGGTATGGTACAATTGAGTCCCGATACACGACTGAGTGGTTGGGATGCTTGTTCGGGCTATCATTGGGACGATTCGCTGATGTATGGATTTTCGCATACGCATCTCAGCGGTACGGGATGTGCCGATTTGTGCGATGTGCTGTTTCACCCGATGACTTCGGATGTGGATTTATCTGCTGCAACGTCGCTTTACGAACCCTATACATTTAGCCACGATGATGAATCGGCTACTTGCGGTTACTATCGCGTGACGATACCCGCAGAAGGTATGACTGTCGAATTGACGACAACTCCTCGCACGGGCGTACATCGTTATACATTTCAGCGTGGAGGTAAAAGATTTTTATGGGTTGATTTAGCCCACACCAATTCCGACGAACGTATTGATCGAAGCGCACTTACGACTCCTTGCGACTCCGTATTGGAGGGAATGCGTCTGACTCAGGGCTGGGTTGCGGATCAATTTATTTTCTTTTCTGCGAAATTTTCACATACCTTTAAGGTTGCAAGACGGGTCGATGATCGTCTTGTTTTGTTGCAATTTCCCGATGACATCGACCAATTAACGATTGCCGTGGGACTGTCTGCGGTGAGTTGTGAGAATGCCCGCATGAATCGCACGGAGGAGGTCTCCGTGTTGGATTTTGATCGGGTGAAGGCTTGTGCGCATGAGGAATGGGCGAAAGCGTTGAGTGATATTGTGGTAGAGGGTGGTGATGAAAAATCGTTGACTAATTTCTATACGGCACAATACCACTCCAAATTGACTCCTAATTTGATGAGTGATGTGAATGGCGAATATCGTCGAAATAACGGGGAGATAGCATCTCTGCCTGAGGGGCGTAAGTATTACTCCACGATGTCTCTGTGGGATACGTTCCGTGGCTGGAATCCGTTGCAAACTTTGGTCAATCCCTCTTTGGTGGATGATGTGGTTTGGAGTATGATGGATATGTACGATGCACGCGGTGAGTTGCCTTTGTGGCCCTTGTCATCGGGCGAAACGGAGTGTATGATCGGCTATCATGCCGTATCGGTCATGGCTGATGCCTATCTGCGAGGTATCACGACCTACGACGGCAATAAAATGTTGGATGCCATGATCCACTCTTCGAACATCAACAAAAAAGGATCGGCTCTGCGTCAACAATACGGCTACATTCCGGCGAATATGAAGAATGAATCGGTGTCGTGCCAACTCGAATTTGCGTATGACGATTGGGCGATTGCACGCATGGCTGAACGTTTGGGTAGAGCGGATGTTGCTCGCGAATACGACCAACGTGCAACGGGCTATTTGAAGGTTTTCGATGGTCAGACGTGCTTCTTTAGAGGTCGCAATTCGGATGGTAGTTTTGCCTCGCCATTCGAGGAATTCTCCACAGGGCGCGACTATACCGAGGCTACACCGTGGCAATATCGCTTCTTTGTACCGCACGACATCCAAGGTCTGGTGGCATTGTTTGGCGGTCGGGAGCGATTCTTGACAGAACTCGACCGACTTTTTTCGCTCGAATCTGAAGAGATGGCGATTGATGTGTCGGATGTTACGGGACTCAAAGGTCAGTATGCCCACGGAAACGAACCGAGCCACCACATGGCATACCTTTATAATTGGGTGGGGCAGCCTTGGAAAACGCAGGCAATGACCCGCACGCTGTTGGACGAGATGTATCAACCCACACCTGAGGGTATCATCGGTAATGAGGATTGCGGACAGATGTCGGCATGGTATATCCTCTCGTCGATGGGTTTCTATTCGGTGTGTCCTGCAAGTGGCGAATTTTCGGTGACGACTCCTTTGTTTGAACGTTGTGTCGTGACACTCCCGTCGCATAAAACCTTGACAATTACGGCAAATCGTCCGCAAAAGAATCGCTATATTTCCTCGTTGAGTCTCAATGGCGAGCCTATTTCGCGTACATTCCTCAGTTACGATGAATTAATCGCGGGAGGAGAGCTTCGTTTTGAATTGACCGATGAACCCAATATTGATTTTGCATCCCACGCAAAGGAGTTGCCTTATTCGTTGCATCAAGCGAATCGTGCTTCGACACCCTATATTTGCGAATCGTTGTATTTGTTCACCGATCCAGTTGCGGTGACGATGGGATGTGCGACAGAAGGTGTCGACATTCACTATACACTCGATGGTTCGATGCCGACAGAGGCTTCACCTCGTTATCAATCACCCATCATGGTCGATCGCTGTTTGACACTCAAAGCCGTTGCATTCAAAGAGGGACTCGAACCGAGTGCTGTGTTTGAAATAGAGGCACAACCCGCTGAATTTAAACCTGCTGTGCGCGTGAATGCTCGCCGACAAGGGGCTCGCTATACTTATTATGAAGGTGCGTGTTCGAAAGTTGCCGACATCGTAAAGATGAAAAGAATGGGGCAGGGCGTGATGACAACTCCCTCGATCGAATCAGCCCCTCAGCCAGATCATTTCGCCTACATCTTCGAGGGCTTTATTGATGTGCCTGCTACGGGTGTTTGGGAATTTATGACCAAGAGTGACGATGGTAGTGTGCTGTATATTGATGGCGAGTTGGTGGTGTCGAACGACTTTTCTCATGCCGCTATTTCATCGTCGGGACGTGTAGCCCTGCATCAAGGACTTCATGCCTATCGACTGCTTTATTTCGAGGATTACGAAGGCGAGCATCTGTCGTGGGGATGGCGACAAAGCGCAACGGACGATTTTGAAGCGATTCCACAAGAATATTTGAAAATTAAGTAACCATAGCTTATGAAACTACATACCTTACTACTTTCTGTTTTTGCGTTGATGGGTGCAGACAACCTCATGGCGCAGGATCTCAAATCGGGTCCCTACGACTTGCCCTATAAGAATACTTATGTCAAAGATATATTTGTAGCCGAGAATTCGTTCCGCACCGCACGTCGTGAAACCATTCAGCCCAAGAGCTTTGCGGAGGCACGCAAAATTCTACCCGCACCCATCTGGGAAGGACACGACAAGGAGGTCGAAATGTATTGGCACGCATGGAAAATTGCATGTGGCAACATTCGCCAGCCGCAGTCGGGGTCGGGATTCGTTTCTCCTTATTTGGACATTGCCTACAATGGCAACATTTTCATGTGGGATGCATCGTTTATGATGATGTTTGCGCGTTATGGCTATCGGTATTTTCCATTTCAGCGCACGTTGGATAATTTCTATGCCAAGCAACATCCCGATGGATTTATTTGCCGTGAAATCCGTGCCGATGGATCGGACTGCTTTGAGCGTTATGATCCCACATCGACGGGTCCTAACCTTTTGCCGTGGGCAGAGTTGATGTATTATCGTCAATTCGGTGACATTCAGCGTCTGCATCAGGTTTTTCCAGCCCTGTGTGCCTATGCCAAGTGGTGGCGATTGAATCGCACGTGGTGTGATGGTACTTACTGGTCGAGTGGTTGGGGAACGGGTATGGATAATATGCCCCGCGTGCGTTCGCAATATAATCCGATCTATTCACACGGACACATGGTGTGGTTGGATACCAATCTTCAGCAATTATTGGTCGATGAATCCCTACTTCAGATTGGATTCTACATCGAGCGTTGGCAGGAGATTGAGGATATGGAGGACGAGATGAAGTCCCTCACGCGTTACATCAACCAGAATATGTGGGATGAGGAAGAGGGTTTTCTTTTCGATCGCTATAACGATGGCACGCTGTGCGATACGAAAGGCATTGGTGCATTTTGGGCATTGCATTCCGATGTGCTGTCTCAAGAGCGTATGGATCGTCTGGTCGATCACCTGCGCGACACATCCGAATTCAACCGCCCGCATCGTGTGCCGTCACTTTCGGCGGATCATCCCAAATATAATCCTCGCGGACGTTATTGGCAGGGTGGTGTGTGGCCCGGCACAAACTACATGACCATCACAGGTTTGTGGCAGAAGGGCTACCATGAATTGGCACAGGAGATTGCCGAAAATAGCTACAATGCGGTGTTTGAGGTGTGGAAGAATACGGGTACATTCTGGGAATACTATGCACCGGAAAAGATCGAACCCGGATTTATGGCGCGTCGTGACTTTGTGGGTTGGACGGGACTTCCGCCAATCGCTGTGTTCCTCGAATATATCTTAGGCATCCAATCGGACTTCTCGCAACAGACCATCTCGTGGAATATCACCCACACGGAGGCTCATGGTGTAGATCGTTATCCATTTGGAAGCGAGGGTGTTGTGTCGTTGCGTGTGGCTGAACGAGAGAGCCTCGACCGAGAACCTGTCTTGACGATTAAGACCAATCATCCGTTTGATCTCCACGTCACTTGGGGCGGTGATCGCTTAGCGACGCTTCACGTAGAGAAGAGTGGTACTTACAAATTGAAATAACCAAAAACCTAATTATAAAATGAAAAAACTATTCCTTTTTATCTGCGCATTAGTATTGGTGTGTGGATCTCAGGCTCAGACCCTGAAGTTTGGGAAAGACAAGAAGTTTACGATTCTTCAGTTGACCGACACGCATCTCGATCCTTCGAAGCCGTGTCGATTGGCAGAGGCGGTGAAGACCTTCACGCGCATCAACAAGATCATCGACATGGAACGTCCCGATTGGATCATCCTGACGGGTGATGTGGTTACGGGTGCGCCTGCCGATCAGATGTGGCAACGTGTCCTCGATACGTTGGATCACAGAGGCATTCCTTACAGCATCGTGTTGGGTAATCACGAAGCCGAGCAGGATCTCACGCGTCAAGAGATTGGTCGCTTGGTGATTTCGGGCAAACATTGCCTCAATGTGCTGAACGACAAAGGCGAAATTGCCGATCAGGAGTTGGTTGTCGAGTCGAGTGATTCGCATCGTCCCGCATTGGCACTCTATTGTATGGATTCGCACGATGATTCTCAGATGGAAAATATTGATGGCTACGGCTGGTTCTCGGTGGATCAGGTTAATTGGTTCCGTGAGGCTGTCAATGCACGTACCGCTTCGGTAGGAGGCAAGCCGATCCCCGGTTTGGCATTCTTCCACATCGTTTTGCATGAGTATGTCGATGCTTGGCGCAATCCCGAAAATACGCGCATTGGTCGTCGTGGCGAGGATGAGTGTCCGGGAGCATTGAATACGGGTATGTTTGCTGCGATGGTCGAGACGGGTAGTGTGATGGGTAGCTTTGTGGGTCACGATCACGATATCGACTACTTGGTTGCCGAAAAGGGCATCTGCTTGGGCTATGGACGTTATTCGGGCGACAACACGACCTACAACAACCTGCGTCAAGGTGCGCGTGTGATTGTGTTGGAAGAGGGAGTTCGTGGATTTGAAAGTTGGATTCGTGAGGGCGATGGTCGCATGGTCGATCATGTGATTTTCTCGGAAGGTAAACTCAAAGAAATCTTTGTTGAGCGATGAGAATTGGAGTTGATTTAGGAGGAACAAATGTCCGAGTTGGTTTGGTCGATGGCAATCATATCGTCAAGATGGTTGCCGAGCGATGCAAAGCCGACCGACCCGAACAGGAGGTAATTGATCATATTGTTAGTTTGATTGGTCAGGTGATGACACCCGAAGTGGAACGTATCGGAATAGGCGTTCCATCGGTAGTCGATTCACAGCAGGGTATCGTCTACAACGTGATTGGAATACCGTCGTGGCATGAAGTGCATCTTAAGTCGATTATGGAGCAACGCTTTGGCATTCCCGTAGCGGTGAACAACGATTGTAATTGTTTCGCAATGGGGGTGAGCAAGTTTAGCAACATGGAAAACTTCCACGATGTAGTTTGTTTGGCATTAGGCACGGGTGTCGGTGCGGGCATACTCATCAATGGCGAACTCTATTGCGGACAAAACACGGGTGCAGGAGAATTTGGATCAATTCCCTATTTGGATCGTGACTACGAATACTATTGTAGTAGTCGCTACTTTGTGGGTTTGGGTACTACGGGTAAGGAGGCTTACGAAAAGGCGATGACGGGCGATCGAGAGGCTTTGAAATTGTGGCGTGAATTTGGTGTCCACGTTGGTAATTTGGTGCAGGCGGTACTTTACACCTATGATCCTCAGGAGATTGTATTTGGAGGCAGTATCGCTGCGGCATTCGATCTGTTCGAGAAGTCGATGTACGAACAGCTCACCCATTTCCCTTACGCTAAGACCGTGGCACGTCTTCGAATCTGTTGTTCCAACATCGAACATATTGGCGTGTTAGGTGCTTCGGCTTTGTAATTAAATGATGATGAAAAGATTCAGTATATTTGTGATCGGGGCAATGCTCTTGGCAGGATGTAGTCAACGTGCTAAGTGTGACGATCAATTATCTATCATTCCACAGCCCACAAAGGTTGATCAGATGGCGGGCTGTTTTACGATGACTCCTCAATTATCAATCGTTTGCGATTCGTCCTTCGATTTTGATATTGCCTTGGAGCAGCTCAACAATTATCTCGAACCTATATTTCATAAAAACCTTTCTGTGATTCGTTCCGACGAACCGCTGAATGGTTTTTTTAATGTCTTCTGCGATCCGACGCTCCCCTCAGAGGGCTACCGCCTGCGCGTGGATCAGCATGGGGTAATGCTTGAGGCTGGTTCTTCGGCAGGTGCGCTTTATGGTGTGGAAACATGGCGTCAATTATTGCCGCATATAAATATAGGTGTGCGTTACGATGAAGTCGAGATCCCGTTTTTGGAGATTGAGGATGCGCCTCGAATGAAGTATCGCGGTGTGATGCTCGATGTTGCTCGCCATTTCTTCACGGTCGAGGAGGTCGAAGAGGTCATCGACATCATGGCGATGCACAAATTCAACCGCCTCCACCTCCATCTTACAGATGATCAGGGTTGGCGCATTGAGATCAAGGCATATCCTCGCTTGACCGAATTCGGCTCTATCCGCCAGCAAACCATCATCGGACGCGATCCCAATGGAGAGTACGATGCATCGACTCCGTTTGACAACACACCCTATGGTGGGTTCTACACGCAGGATGATATTCGTCATTTGGTGGATTATGCTGCACGCCACGCCATCGAAGTGATTCCCGAAATCGAATTTCCGGGTCATGCTGTTGCTGCTTTGGCATCTTATCCCTCGCTGAGTTGCACGCAGGAGCAATACGAAGTGCGCCAATCGTGGGATATTGACGATCGAGTGTTTTGTGTGGGTCGAGAGTCTACTTTCGCATTTATGGAGAATGTCCTCAAGGAGGTTATCGACCTATTCCCCTCGGAGTATATACATATAGGTGGGGATGAATGTCCCACGAAGATGTGGGCGAAGTGCGCACATTGCCAGACGTTGATGCACCGCGAACATCTCACTTCGTTGCGTGAGTTGCAGGGCTATGCTACTCGTCGCGTGGAGCAGTTCCTAATGGAGCATCATCGCAAACTCATCGCTTGGGACGAAGTCTTGGATGGAGGAGTTACGCCTTCGACCATCGTGATGTCGTGGCGTGGAACGGAAGGCGGTGTGAAAGCTGCCCGTCAAGGCAATTCAGTGGTGATGTCACCGACGACGTATTGCTACTTCGATTACTATCAATCCGAGGCAAAAGATGCAGAACCCTTGGCATGGGGTGGTTTTCTGCCTGTGGAGAAGGTTTACGAATTCGATCCTTGTGAAGGCTTGACAGCTAAGGAGTGTGAGTCGGTGTTGGGTGTGCAGGCAAATCTCTGGACGGAATACATCCCAACCCTGTGTCAGGCGGAGTATATGCTCTTGCCTCGACTTGCTGCACTCAGCGAAGTGGGGTGGTGTGTCGAAAAGGGCAGTTTCGACGATTTCAAGCAACGCCTTCCGCGCCTTGTCGGTTTGTACGATTATTCGGGTTACAACTACGCAAAGCACGTTATGGAGTAATTCTGAGTATTCGAAAATTTGTTGTTTCAGCAACTTAGAGTTTTATAAATTTTTAAAGAATTAGGCGTTTTGTCTAAAAGGGGGCTTAAAAACTCAATTGTGCGTAAAGTGAGGATATAAATACGCAAAAACCACCCTTTTTACGCAAATTGATGCTTAATTTTGATTATTCAAATTTAGAAGAGTAAGAAAGGTAAAGAAAACAGTACGATATTTAAAATTTTTAGAAATACCCAAAATTTAACCAAATACTAATTTAAATCTAAATTATTGAAATGAATTTGACTTTTTCGGAGAAGGGCTGGGCGTATGTTCGTTTACTTCTTGTGGGCATGCTATTAAGCCTGTTCACACTTCCAGCAAATGCTCAAAATCAAGTCACAGTTCGCGGTCATGTGACCGATACGTCGAAACAGAATGTGGTCGGCGCATCTGTGGTTGAGCAAGGCACAGCCAACGGTGTCATCACCGATGCTGAAGGTAACTATTTGATTGAGGTTGCTCCCGATGCTGTGTTGAGTTTTTCGTTTATCGGCTACAAGACTCAGAATATAGCTGTTAACAATCGTACTGCGATCGACATTGTTTTGGAGGAGGATTCGATGATGATTGGTGAGGTTGTTGCGATTGGTTATGGTTCTTCGCGTAAGGAGGATCTTTCGATGGCTGTCACAACCGTCAAAGTCGATCAGGCAGCCAAAAGTCGCTCAACGGACTTAGCTAATTTGATCCAAGGTCGTCTGCCGGGTGTCACGGTACAGCCAATGGGTGACCCGATGTCGCCGGCTTCGTTCTCGATTCGTGGGCGAGGCTCGAAGGGTAACGATGACGATCCCACATCGGGTGATGGTGTGTTGGTTGTGGTCGATGGAGTGCCTAATGCACCTTACATGGTCGAAGATGTTGAGTCGATCACGGTGTTGAAGGATGCTGCTTCGGCTGCTATCTATGGTGCGTCGGTAGGTTCGAGTGGTGTTATTTTGATCACGACCAAACACGCACAATCGGGTAAAATGAATGTATCGGTCAATGCTTCGTGGGGTGTCGATAAGGTGACCAACCTGCCGACGATGCTCAATGCCGAGCAGTACAACCAAGTGTGGGCTAAGGCTGTGGAGAACAATCCCGGTTCTATGCTTCCTTCGGCTGCCAATCCCGAACTCTTCCCGTTTGGTAACGTTACACGTACCAACTGGTTGGATGAAATTTTCCAAACAGGTCTGAAACAGCACTATGCAATCAGCATTTCGGGCGGTACGGAGAAGATGAAGAACTATTTCTCGGTAGGTTACGACAACAAAGAGGGTACTTTGTTGAACACTTATAGCGAGAGTCTGAATGCAAAATTGAATACCGAGTTCCAGTTGGCTAAGTGGTTGAAACTCAGCGAGCGTGCATCGTTTGTGGTTTCGAATGGTCAAGGTAATGTCAACACCACGCACGAAGGTCCTATCATTGGTGCGATGCTCTATCCGAGCTTTGCTCCCGTCTATGAGATGGATGAGCAAGGTGAGTATGTTTTGGACGACAAAGGCAACCGTGTCTTTGGTGGTACGCTTCCTTCGTGGGCAAGTGCATCGGGTACACCGCTGCTTTACAACCCGGTTGCTTACCTGACTCGTTTGCACCACAAATATCCTGAAAACAAGATTTTCTCGACCACTTCACTCGAAATCAAACCCATCACCTCGTTGACCATCAAGTCGGATTTCACGGCAGATCTTCACAATGCCGAGGCTGACGAATTTAACAGCAAGATGTTGGAGCCGGGTTTGCAGCGTTCGCAGAATGAGCGTTCACAGTCGTTCATTCGCAACCGTCACTGGTTGTCGGAGACGATTATTTCGTGGGCTCAGGTCTTTGGCAAACACCACATCAGTGCAATGGGTGGTTTCACGGCTGACTTCAAACGCAATCACGAGCGTTACCTCTACTCGAAGAACTACTCTTCGGAGGAGAAGGATCAGATGCTGTGGCCTAACGCAGGCGAGTGGAATCCCGCACCTAAAGAGTATATCAAGGAGTACTCGATGTATTCGTTCTTGGGTCGTGTTGGTTATTCGTTCGATGACCGTTACTTCTTTGTAGGTAGTATCCGTCGCGATGCTTCTTCGAAACTTCCTAAAGCAAAACCTTACGATTGGTTCCCCTCGGTTTCTGGATCGTGGAAACTTTCGTCGGAGAAATTCTTCCAGAAATCATCTTTGAGCAAGGTCTTCGATTTGATCAAGTTGCGTGCAGGTTGGGGTCGTGTAGGTAACGTGGACCTCTATCCCGACAACGTGGCTAAGGTCGACCTGTTGCAATATCAATATCCGGGCATCTTCGGTCAGAACCTCGATCAGTTGCTCTATGGTACCTATCTTTCGACTATTCCTAACTTGAATGCTCGTTGGGAGGTTACCGAGCAGACCAGTGCAGGTTTGGATTTGCAGATGTTCAACAAACGCTTGGAGATTAGCGTTGATTACTACCACAAGGAGACTAAGGATTTGATCGACTATGTGCCGACTCCTCCGCAGTTGGGTGTTGCTGTATCGCCTATGGGTAACATGGGTAATGTGTTGAATAAAGGTTGGGAGTTCTCGGTCAATTGGAATGGCAGTGCAGCTCACGACAAATTGAAATACAATGTTTGGGGTATGTTGTCCTACAACAAGGGCTATGTCCGCGAATATGGCTCACGTCAGGGATCGGTCATGCACCGCAATCCTAATCTGAACTCTTCACCGATTCTCTATTCGGATGCAGGTCAGCCTTGGTACTCGTTCAAGATCTATCGCACGGCAGGTATCTTCCGTTCGCAGGACGAGATCGACAAGTACATCTACAAGAACGAAGAGACGGGTGAGGCAAAACTCTTGCAGCCCGATGCTAAAGTCGGTGACTTGATCTTTGTCGATGTCAACCACGATGGTGTGATCAACGACGATGATAGAGACTTCTGCGGCTCTTATGCTCCTAAATATACCTTCTCGTTCGGAGGTTCGTTGAATTGGAAGGGCTTCGACTTCAGCTTCATGTTCCAAGGTGTTGCAGGCAATAAGATCTACAACGGTGTGAAGCAGATGACCATGTGTGGTCACAACGACTATGGTAACATGATTTCTGATGTGCTGGATACATGGGATTTCAATCCCGAATCGAGTGCGCATCCTCGTTTGGGTCTGACCACGGGTAGCGATACGAATGGTAACTACACTCGTTTCTCGGATCACTTCTTGGAGAAGGGCGATTACCTTCGTTTGAAGAACATCACCTTGGGTTACACCCTGCCTGAGTCGGTTACACGTTTCATCGGTATGAATACAGGTTCGGTTCGTGTATTCTTCAGTGTCGATAACGTATGTACGTTTACCGATTACACGGGTATTGATCCTGAGGTTGGTAACTATGGTATCGACCGCGGTGTTTATCCCTTGTCGCGCTTCTTTAACTTTGGCGTAAACCTTAACTTCTAATAAAAATAAAACTTAGAGA
>SAMEA104404100__coassemble_1971_pt1 | contig 16612 bp, 14 predicted proteins | sample SAMEA104404100__metabat2_high_PE_096 | metagenome-assembled genome bin SAMEA104404100 (sample SAMEA104404100) | Balaenoptera acutorostrata
TCAAGCAACTGCCGAAATCCCCGCTGAAACTCAATTCCCCGAAACAGAAACCCAAGACGAAACAGAAATCGAAGACGAAACCGAAAAAACACCCCAACCGATCCTTGAAAAGGAACTCACCCCTGAAAAGTCCCTTAAGGTTGAACCTGCGCAAGAGGGTGTGAAGGTCGCTTCGGAGTCGAAAATGCAGGAGGTCTATCAAACGGCACAATCGCAGGGTAGTCCTCACAAGGGAGCTGTTTTGGGTGAGGTGATGAATGCTCATGTCAAGACTTTGGGCGATGTGATTGCACCGACAGAGGATGTGGCATCGCAGGTGCAACGCATGAAACGCATCACGGATTTGGAGGCGTCGATTGGTCTGAATGATAAATTCTTGCTGATCCGCGATCTGTTCAATGGCGATGTGGGTCTGTATAAACGCACGATCAATCGCTTGAATGAATTTGACGATTTGGATGATTGCGTCATCTTCTTGGCTGAAAACTTTACATGGAACTCCAACTCGGAGGGAGCGAAATTCCTGATGAAATTGTTGGAACGAAAATTAGAATAATATGTCGAAACTGTATATTGTACCGACTCCGATTGGTAATTTGGACGACATCACCCTGCGTGCTGTCAACATACTGAAGGAGGTAGATTTTATATTGGCTGAGGATACGCGCACGACCTCATTTCTGTTGAAACACTTGGGCATAGAGAAGAAATTGTATGCCCACCACAAATTCAACGAACACGGCACGGTGCGTATGGTGGCTGATTGGATTGCACAAGGTCGCGATGCGGCTTTGGTGTCGGATGCGGGTACTCCGGGCATCTCCGATCCGGGATTCTTGTTGGTGAGAACCTGCGTGGAGGAGGGTATCGAGGTCATCACTCTGCCGGGAGCTACGGCTCTGATCCCTGCGTTGGTGCAGAGCGGATTCCCGTGTGATAGATTTTGCTTCGAGGGCTTCCTACCTCAGAAGAAGGGTCGTATGAAACACCTCGAATCATTGGTTGACGAAACGCGCACGATGATTTTCTATGAATCGCCCTACCGCGTGGTGAAGTGTTTGGAGCAGTTTGCCGAGGTCTTTGGCGAGGATCGTCCGGTGTCGGTGTCGCGCGAGATCACGAAGGTCTTCGAACAGACGGTGAGAGGTACGGTGGCTGAGGTGCTGGAGCATTTCCGCCAAACGCCTCCCAAAGGCGAATTTGTGATCGTCTTGGGCGGTAAACCCAAGGCAGGTCACCCTCAAAAAGAGGAAACAGAGGAGGAAGAGTTGTAAAATATTAGATAAACTATGGAACAAAATGTAACCAATCAACAAGCGCGTAGTTCTTTCCGCAGATGGGTGCATGATATGAGGTGCTTTATCAAGGGTCGTTTTATGTTGGACGACGACAAAGCTCCCCAAAGTGAAGTAGAAGCAACGATTACGAAAGGTGTCGAGTTCAAGGGGGTCAACCTTTGGGTATTGATCTTCGCCACGATGATTGCTTCGTTGGGCTTGAATGTCAATTCGGCAGCTGTGATTATTGGAGCCATGTTGGTGTCTCCGATCATGGGTCCTATTATGGGAGTCGGTTTCTCGTTGGCGATCAACGATTTCGAATTGCTGAAAAAGTCGCTGAGAAATTTAGCCTTGATGTTTATCGTTGCGATCATTACCTCGACGGCATATTTCTTTGTGTCGCCTTTGGCATCGAATAGTAGCGAACTTTTGGCGCGTACCGTGCCTACGACCTACGATGTGCTGATTGCATTCTTCGGCGGTTTGGCGGGTATCATTGCCCAAACTCGCCAAGATCGCACGTCGACCGTGATTCCGGGTGTGGCTATCGCTACGGCGTTGATTCCCCCGTTGTGTACAGCAGGTTTCGGCTTGGCTACGGGTCAAATTCGATTCTTCTTTGGCGCGTTCTATCTGTTCTTCATCAACTCGGTGTTCATCGCTTTGGCAACTTATGCGATGGTGCGATTCCTGAAGTACGACAAGAAGGCGTTTATCGACAAAACCAAGGAGCGCAACGTGAAACGTCTGATGATGTTCATCACCTTGTTGACCTTCATTCCGAGTGTATTTATTGGTTTGAATATGGTGCGCCACACGATTTTTGATGCTACGGCTGAGAAATTCGTTGCCGAGGTGTTCAACTTCCCGCAGACGAGAGTCATCGAGTGCAACAAGCACTACGCCAAGGGAAATCGCCCCTCGCAGATCGAGTTGGTGTTGGTGGGCGAACCGTTGGAGGAGTCGGTCATCGAGAATGCACGCTTGCAGTTGGAGCATCACGGATTGGCTGAGACGGAGCTGATCGTGCGTCAGGCATCGAAAACCGATGAAGTGAATGTCGCTTCGTTGCAGGCCAGCTACACGGATCTGCTGTCGGAGAAGAATCGCCGTATAGAGGAGATGACCCAGCAGTTGAAACGCTACCGCATGACGAATGTTGAGGTGGATGACATCTCGCGCGAGGTGGGGGCTGTGATGCCTCAGGTGAAGCATATTTCGCTGATGAAAGGTATCACGTTCGACACGCAGGGAGTGGCTCAGGACACCACGGTGGTATGTGTCGTGAAGGCCGAGGATTCCAAGGCGATGATCGACCGCGATGTGCTGATTAATTGGTTGAAGGTGCGTACAAAGGTGCGGAATGTGAAATTGTTTGTAGAGTCCTCGAAGGAGGTGCAAGATGTCGCCTTTTTCGAAAAAGCAGTCAAGTAATCGAGCATGAAACACGATAATTTAAATCTTGGTCAGCGAATTTTGTTAGAAATTCTGTGGGGTATGTCGTGGCTTTTTGCCATCATGCCCTATTGGTTTAAATACTATGTGGTGCAGAGTTTCCTCTATTTTGTGCTGTATCACTGCCTCCACTACCGCATGAAGGTGGTGATGGAGAATCTCCGAAATTCGTTCCCCGAAAAGAGTGAGGAGGAGTTGAAGATCGTGGCTCGGAAATTTTATATCACGCTTGCCGAGATGTTTGTCGACACGATCAATTTGGCTCATATGCCCGAAAAGAAGATCCGCCGTCTGGTGAAGGTGCGTAATCTTGAGGAACATTTGGCTGCAACCGAAGGGAAGGATTGGGTGGCATTGACGGCTCATTATGGGTGTTGGGAATACTGCTCGTTTTGGGTGGCATACGCTGTTAATCAGGAACTTGTGGCGGTGTATCACCCTCTCCATAACGCTTTGATGGATGCTCTGTATCGTCGTCTGAGAGACCTGCCTCATGTAGTGACCGTGCCGATGAGAGAGTCTATGAGATACTACATCAAGCATCGTGATCGGGGAGTAGAGGGCAGACGTTTGGTCATGGGATTGATTGCCGACCAGAATCCGCCACGCCGTCCAGATAGCTATTGGTTCAGATTTTTGAATCAGGATACGATCTTCTTCGATGGTGGTGAGAAATTAGCCATGAAATACAAACTGCCAGTCTACTTTTGTCATTTAAAACGTGTGAAGAGAGGCTGTTATGAGATGTCGTTGGAGTTGATTAGCGATGGTAAAACCAAAGTCAAACCCAACGAAATAACCGAGAAGTACGTGCGAACCTTGGAACGTGCCATTCGCGAACAGCCCGAAATGTGGATATGGTCGCATCGCCGTTGGAAACACAAACGTGAGGATGGTAAAAGTTAAAATCGTCATACTGAATTGGAACGGACGGGAGCATTTGAAACGCTTCCTGCCGAGTGTCGTGCGCACGACTCCCTCTGATGTGGGAATCGTGGTTGCCGACAACGGATCGACGGACGATTCGGTGGAGATGCTCCGAAGAGAATTTCCTGAGGTTGAGGTGCTGTTGATGGATCGCAATTACGGATTCGCAGGGGGATATAATCGTTGCTTGAAAGAGATCGAGGCGGATTACTACGTCTTGATCAATTCCGACATTGAGACCCCTCAAGGCTGGTTGGAACCCCTCATCGAGACGTTGGAACGCGAGGAGGATGTGGCTGTTGTCGCTCCCAAATTGAGAGCCGTTTGCGCACCCGAAAAGTTCGAATATGCAGGTGCAGCGGGCGGATATATCGACTACTTGGGCTATCCGTTTTGTCGGGGACGAATCCTGAAAAATACGGAACGCGATGAGGGTCAGTATGACGATGAGCGAGATGTTTTTTGGGTCAGTGGTGCGGCATTTTGTTGTCGCAGTCGCGTGTTCCATGAGCTTGGCGGTTTCGATGCAGACTTCTTTGCCCACATGGAGGAAATAGACCTCTGTTGGCGAATGCAGTTGGCGGGCTATCGGGTGAAGATCCAACCTCGCAGTGTGGTATTCCATTTGGGTGGAGGCACTTTGGCGGTCGATTCTCCGCGCAAGGTCTTCTTCAATCACCGCAATAACTTGGCGATGTTGTTCAAATGCGCCCCCACGGGACAACGCATTTTGGTGGCTGTCGTGCGTCCGTTGTTGGATCTTTTGGCTGCTTGCTCCTACTTGGCGCAGGGACAAGGGCGGAACTTTTTAGCCGTATTCCGTGCTTATCGCGATTTCATTGTGTGGCATAAGGCGCTGTATCACAAGCGCAAAGCAATTCAACGCAACCGAAAGGGGAGCGCGAAACAGACCATTTATCACGGATCAATTCTTTTGAGATTTGTCTTGGGCAAGAAGCATTTCGAAAATCTACTCTAAGGCGACTGCGAGCGGGGCTTGCTTTAGGAGGGGGCTGAGAGGAGGAACTTGTTGAGGAAGGGCTGTGTCGGTGAGGGGTTGAGAAGGGAGCTTGTCACGGCGCGGCTGTGTGGAGGAGCTGAGAGAAGGGCTGAGAAAGGGAGGCTCTATATGTGAGGGGCTTGCCTTAGGATGAGCCGATGGAGAGGCTTTCATTTGGGATGGGCGCAGAGCCTAATCGAGGAATAGAAAATAAATCGTCACGATGCAATGGATTTGCGTGGTGACGATTTTTGTTGTGGTTTATCTACTGTGAATCAGTTGCTTATGATAAAAAAGAAGAGACGACTCCAAGCCAGATATGAAATCTATGGAGTCGTCTCAATGCCGAATCTTCATCCCCCGAGAAAATTCGGCATAATATCTAAATATCGATTCGCAACTTCCGAATCAAACAAAATTCTCGTTTTTTAGGTTTACAAAGATAAGCAAAAGATATATTATATCCTATAATATGTTATTATTTCTTAGGATGAATTGTGCAAAAAGTGATCCCAAACCCTCGCCTGCACCGCAACATTCCACCAAATTAAATTCGCGTTGCATCTTCAAGGCGTTGATGTCCACCACTTTGAGCCTCCCATCGTAAAGTTCACGCCTCACCGCGCGAATCGACACAATTCCCAAACAATCGCTATGTTCCAAGTAGAGTTTGATGCTCTCGGTGCTACCCAAATGGAGGCGGATGTTGAGATCGGAGAGTTTGATGTCGTGTTCCGACAGGGCGCGGATGATGACATCCAACGTTCCCGAACCATTCTCGCGCAACACCAATGGAAGCCTCATAAGCTCCTCCAGCGTGAGTTCATCGCGCTCCGCCAATGGATTTTTCGCACCCACCACAGCGACCAATTCGTCTTTGAGGAAGGTTGTGTAGTGCAGATCGGGGTTGCGAGCCAAACCCTCGACCAATCCCAACTGAATGCGGTGGGTGAGGAGTGCTTCCTCCACTTCGCGCGAGTTGCCATTCATCAGCGACAGCGAAATTTTGGGAAACTGCTCGACAAATTCTGCCATCAGTGGGGGCAGAACATACTGCGCCACGGTGGTACTTGCACCAATGGGCAGATCACCCTCATGGCAACGATTCAGGAGGCTCATGTCGTAGTTCAACCGATCGTAATCTTGCAAAATGCGGTCGCAATGTTTCAGAAGGAGGTTGCCAGCCTCGGTCAGTAGGATGCGCCCTGCGTTGCGTTCGAAAAGCTGCACGCGGAAAATCGTCTCCAATTCGTGGATGTGACGGCTCACCGCAGGCTGGCTCACGTAAAGCTCTTGGGCGGCTTTCGTGAAACTCAGATTGCGGGCAACACTGCGGAAAACTTTCAGTCGGAAATCAATCATAACACAAAGGTACTCAATTTTTCGGATTTAGGACGGGACGGATTTTTTTAGGGGAGAGGGGGAGAAAGCGGAGTGGCTTGGTGAGCGTGTTGTGGAGAAAGGCGGGGTAGTGGTGGGGAGGGGAATTGATGGCGATCGAGTAGAATGGGCGCGTGTGAGAGGTTTGGGGTATAGAGAGGTTCTGTTCAGCATCTCTTTGCGATTCGTGTTGTTGTTGCAACTCACGATTAACTTTGTGGAATAACTCTGCATCCGTTCCGTACCCGTACTACACCCGCGTCCTGCCTCCATCCTGCCTCCGTCTTGCTCCCTTCCCGCTCCCTTCCCGCTCCCGCAGCCAACAAAAAAATCCCGACACCTCCGTACTGAGGCATCGGGACTTTTTATAGGATTTTAAGTAGCTTATTTCTCTTGAGCGGGGGCGGGACGCATCACGATATGAACCATGTTGTTGTCCTTCAAGATCTTCTTCGCCATGTTCTGAACATCCTTGCAAGTCAACTGACGCAGGGTCTGCTCATATTCAGCCAAGTAGTTCAGACCATTCTTGCCCTTTGCTACGAGGAAGTTCATCCACGAACCGTTCTGCTCCAAGCTGTTCTGCCAGTTTTTGAGCATGAATTCGCGATGTTTCTCAATATCCTCGCTCAGCGGACCATTCTTCGCGATGGTCTTGATCTCCTCCATGATGATCTCCATCAGCTCGTCAGCCATCTCCTCGTTGGTGTCGAACTTGATGACCATCGAGTAGCTCTTCACGGGCAGGAGGTCGGTTGTTGCACCAACGCCTACACCATAAGTACCGCCCTTCTCCTCGCGGATCGAAACCAAGTAACGAGCATTCAAAGCCTGAGTCAAGAAGCTAAGAGCAGCTTTCTCTTTGAGCGTGTATTTCACATTACCTGAGAAGTCGTAGTAAACCGTCACCTTAGGTTGCTGCATCGGTACGCGGAACTCCTTCTTCACAACGCCCTCAACCTGACGTACACCATCGTCTACCCAGTTCATCTCCTCCTCCATCGAAGGCAGTGAACCGATGTACTTCTCAACCAACGGACGCAGGGTCTCAGCGTCGATGTTACCCACGAATACGAAGGTGAAACCATTCACACCGGGGAAGAGTTTCTTGAATACGGGTGCCAACTGCTCGAACTGAACCTTGTCCAAAATTTCGGTTGTCAACTCCTCGCGGCGGGGGCTATTGTTGTACAGCACCTTGGTGATCATCTCCTGCATCTGATAGTCGGGGTTGGTCTTTACGTTAGCCAACTGCTGATTCAGAAGGGTCTTCATGGTGTTGAAGTCGTTCTCGTTGAAACGGGGCTGCGTGAAGTAGAGGTAGAGCAACTGCATCATCGACTCCACGTCTTTGGGAGAGCAGCTACCTCTCATACCGCTGTAATACTCCTCCGATACGGGAAGCATATCTGCCGAGATACCCGACAATTGTTTCTTGAGATCCGTAGCCGAGAATTTGCCTACACCCGACATCGAATTGACAAACGACATCAACTCACCGGTGTGGTACTCCTCGTCGCTCAACAACGACAGACCACCCTCAGCGTAAGCCTCCATGCGCAACTCGTCAGCCTTGAAGTTTGTCTGCTTCAGGATGATCTTCGCGCCATTCTTCAAGATCCACTCGGTGCTACCCATCAACTGATCCTCAGTCGTAGTCTGCACGGGCGAACCCTCCAATTTGGTGTCCTCCGAGATCAGCGGTTCTTTAACAACGGTGTCGACGTATGCCTCGATTTCCGAAGCCATCACCTCCTTGCGGATCGCCATCAAAGTCTCCTCGTTGGGAGTCTCCAAGCCCTCTTTTTCGGGAGCATTGATCACGAATACCTGATTGTCGTCCGTGATGCTCTCCTTCAAGTAAGAGTTGATTGTGTTCAAATCCAGCTGCTTGATCAACGCGCTGTCGATCTGCCACTGCTGTTCAGCCGACGGAATGGCGGTGTTCTTCTGGTAGCTTGCCAAGTAATCCTGCACGTAGCTTGCATTGGTGCGGTCGTTGCGGTTGGCATACGACTCCTCAGCCCAACGATACAAGTCGTTCTGTGCGCGTTCATACTCGCCATAGGTGAATCCGTGACGGCGCATACGCTCCATCTCGGTGTAGACAGCCTTGAAACCTTCGTTCAACTTGCCTTCCTTAGCGATGACGGTGAAGATCGTAGCGTTGAGTGTCGGGATGATGCCGATCGAACCCGAACCCATGCCTGCTTGCAAGAACGGAGCATCGGGTTTCAAAGACAGCTCTTGCAAACGTGCATTTGCCATCAGACCCAAGTAAGAGTGAATCTTATCAACGACCTGTGCATAAACCGTATTGTTCAACTCACGCGGCAGAGCCTCACGTTTGATGTAAAGCGATGCCTGAGTATTCTGCATTTCGGGATCGGTGTAGATGCTCACGATCGGCTCTTTGTTGTCGGGAACAACGATCACAGCCTTCTTCGCTGCGTCAGCACCCGGAGCGGGAATATCCTTCATCAGGTCGATCAACTGCTTCTCAACAGCGTCAACATCGACATCACCAACGATGACAACAGCCTGATAGTCGGGACGATACCACTTCTGGTAGAAGCCTTCCAAAGCATCGTGCTGGAAAGTTTTCAAATCGTCCAAATAACCGATCAAGTTGCGATGCTCATAGGGGGTATCCTTACCGATGGCTTGGATCATCTTGATCGTAGCACGCGAATTTGCATTCTCACGTGTACGCAACTCCTCCATGATGACGCCTCTCTCGGAGTCGATCTCCTTAGGCTCCAAAGCGATGAAGTGCGACCAGTCGTGGAGAATCAACAACGCGGTGTCGATGATGCCCTGACGCGAGGTCGGTACATCCGAAATGTTGTAGCACGTTTGATCCCACGTAGTGTAGGCGTTGAGGTTGTAACCAAATTTCACACCCACGGTCTCCAAATACTCGGTGAGCTTCTTACCGGGCAGGTTTTTCGTGCCGTTGAATGCCATATGCTCCAAGAAGTGAGCCAAACCCTGCTGGTTGTCCTCTTCCTGAATAGCACCTACATCGTGCCAAATATAGAAATCGGCTTGACCTTTCGGTTTTTCGTTATGACGAATGTAGTAGGTCATGCCATTTTCGAGTTTGCCTGTACGAACGGCTGAATCCACCGGCAGAGGTGTCTGCATCTGAGCCGTTGCGCTGCTCATTGCAAATGCTGCAACAAGCAACAAAAGTAGTTTTTTCATAGGCTTTTTGTTATTAAAAAGGTTTTTATTCGTTATATTATTTGTTGTTCTTCTTCTCGGAGGAGATCTTCGTGGCGATCCCCGTTGTATTTTCCGTTGCGACTCCCGTTGTATACCTTGCTGTGAGTCTCCCTGCTGTAATCCTCTTTGTTGTAATCCTCCCCGCTGTATACCTCGCCGTATGCTTCGCAGTTATCGGTTATTTCCCCCCCCCGCTATTCTCTTCCGATGAGGGACGATACTCGATTACGTCGCCGGGTTGACAATCCAACGCTTTGCAGATTGCCTCCAAGGTGGAGAAACGCACCGCTTTAGCCTTCCCATTTTTGAGAATCGAGAGGTTTGCGGGAGTGATTTCCACCCGTTCAGCCAATTCGCCCAACGACATCTTGCGCTTGGCCATCATAACGTCTATGTTGATAATTATTGCCATTTCGAGGATCTATTAAATGGTCAATTTTTGTTCTTCGCTCAACTGCGATCCGATCGAAAAGACCTCAGCCATGAAGATGAACAGCAGACCGACGATGATGTTCCAATAGTTGATCGGGAACTGATCGACCACCTGCAACGAGGTGTTCGCCAACAGATGGGCAGCCTCGCGATTGTGCAGCACTTGAAATGAGGTGTTGAAAAATTCGATGGCTAAAAACAGACCGCCAATCCATCGTGTGCGGATAATATTGCGGTGGTGGATGGGCTTTTCATCGCGGATCGACTTGCGCATCGAGTTGATAATCAAGGCGAACAATACGAAGATCACGATCGAAGCGATACCTGTCAACGCCACGCACAAATAGGCATAACTGCTGTTGGCAATCACTTTGAAGGCGTTGTTTGCGGTGAAAGGTTCAGCCACGGATACCTCCATCATCAAGCGTTCGATCGAGGGGGTGACCTCTTCAGGCAGACCTTCGATGTGGATGGCTTGGGGATTCTTCTCAATCGGAACTGAAACTATATATTCGCGATGGGTTGAGGGAGATTGCTCGAATCCCTCCTGCCAACCGCGCGAAAATACGGATATAAAATTTGTGGCAAAACCGAGAAGCAAGGCAGCAAAATACATGATGTAGATTACTACCAAATGTCGATACATCTTTTTCTTGTTCTCCATTTTCGTTAATTATTTATTTCTACATGCAAATATAATAGACAATTTTCGAAAAACAAATTATTTTTATCGTTTTTCGATATTTTTTCCTCCTTTGACATTTTGTAGAGCGGAGCTGTGATGGATGAAAATTGGGGCGTAGGGGACGATGACATCCAAAAATTTTTAATTTTGTGGGGTAAAACTTAACGTTTATGGCTCAGAAATCAATTTATCCCTACCGAGTGGGGACACAGGATGTCGATTTTACGTTGCGGGCAACGATTCCCGCAGTTGGCGAGGCGATTCTCAATGCAGCTGGTTTGGATGCCTTTGGTAAAGGGTTTGGGGTCGATGCCCTGATGACCGACAACCATTCGTGGGTCTTGTCGCGCATGGCAATCGAGTTGGATGAGTTGCCCAAACAGTTCTCGACCTACAACATCGCAACATGGATCAATGAGTACGGACGGCTGTTGTCGACTCGTAACTTTCGACTCACGGATAGCGATGATCACGAATTTGGACGCGCTGTGACTCAGTGGGCGATGATCGACCTCAAATCGCGCACGGCGGTGGATCTGTCGTGGGTGGGCGATGCTCATGCTGAGGCGATTGTCGATGAGCCGTCACCCATAGATAAACCGCGCAAGATTCGTTGCGTGACACCGACTCAATATGCCGAGCATCCGATTGTGTATAGCGACATTGATTTCAACCGCCACGTCAACACGATGCGCTACTTGGTGCTGATGCTCGACCAACTGCCCTTGGAGATGATTACACAATCCAGACCGATGCGTTTGGATGTGCATTTCTTGAAGGAGAGCCGCTACGGACAGACCCTCACGATCGGCACTGAAATGCGTGATCAAGGTGCGGTGTTCGAAATCCGTTGCGATGCCGAGACCGTCTGCGTTCGCGGATCAATCGAGTGGAAGTAGGGCTTTGCAGGCGCGGAACACACACCTGCGATCTATTTATATATAGGTGCGGTTACGGATGGTGTATCACTCCCTATGTGCCATCTGCTCCCTCGCCGCCAGCTTGCTCCTCGATGCGCTCCCTTGCGCCATCTTGCTCCCCCTTTGCCCCCTCCTCTGCTCCTCGATTTGGTATGTTCTTTGGATGGGAATCGAAATAGAAGCCGAAAAAATCGCGAAAATGATTTTTCGTGGGGCGGATATAGTCTTTAAAAATTAGTACCTTTGTAAGAAGTACCCTGCGGGGTGCAATGTTGAGCTACAAAAAAATCATTCCATCTATGAAGATACAGATTTTAGGTCCTGCACATCCTTACCGAGGCGGTTTGGCTTCGATCATGCAGATCATGGCACGCACGTTTCAGCATCGTGGCGATGAGGTGAAAATCAAGACTTTCACCTTGCAATACCCCTCGTTGTTGTTTCCCGGCAAAACCCAAATTGTGGATACGCCTGCACCCGCGGATCTCGAAATCGAACGTTGCGTCAATACGATTAACCCGCTGAATTGGTGGGCGGTAGGTCGTCGTATCCGTCGCGAAAAGCCCGACTTTGTGCTGCTCAAATATTGGACTCCCTTCATGGCACCCGCCTTTGGTACGATTGCTCGCTTGGCACGCAAAAATGGACATACTAAATTTCTGTGTCAGATTGATAATGTCGAACCCCATGAGGCGCATTTTGTCGATCGCCCGTTCAACCGCTATTTCTTGAAGGTCATTGATGGATTCGTCTATATGTCGGAGCAGGTGCATGGCGAATTGAAGGCATATACCGATGCCCCTGCGATTTTCTCGCCCCACCCGTTGTTCGAAAATTTCGGTGAGCGCGTCACGCGTGAGGAGGCTGCCACACGCCTAAAACTCGATCCGAAGAATCAATATATCCTCTTTTTCGGCTTGATCCGCGACTATAAGGGTTTGGACGTGCTGTTGGATGCGTGGGGACGGATCAAAAAAGCGGGGCAGTTGCCCGATTGTAAACTGATTATTGCGGGTGAATTCTATACGCCACAAGGTCCTTATTTACAGCAGATTGCCCGCCTCAGATTGGCTGATGAGGTGATTCTCCACGATCGTTTTATTCCCGATGAGGAGGTGCGACATTACTTCTCGTTGGCGGATTTCGTGGTGCAACCCTACAAGACAGCAACGCAGAGCGGAGTGACTCAGATTGCTTATCAATTCTCGACGCCGATGGTCGTTACGGATGTGGGGGGACTGAAGGAGATTGTTCCCGATGGACGTGTAGGCATCGTCTGCAAACCTTCGGTAGAGGCTGTTGCTGAGGCGATTGTGAAGATGTACGACAAGGGCGCACTCCAACGCTATGAGGCGAATTGCCACGAGGAACGCAAACGTTTCTCATGGGAGGAGATGTGCAACCGTCTTACGGAAGTCTATCGTATGGTGGCGAAAAAATAATGGATGGTGGTGTGAAAAACGCCCCTCTCCGAAAATAATAAAAGGTCGATACTCGCAAGTATCGACCTTTTATTATATAGGTATATGGAGGATTACTTCTTGATATTGGGAAGCTCCAAACCGTAACCTTTCTTTTGGTCCTCGTGTTTGAGCAACATACCCAACAGCAGGGCAGCGACACCGCAGCTCACGAAGATCAACATCGGGCGGGTGTAGTCGTAAGCCTCACCTACGGCGCGACCCTCGTTGAAGAATTTGAGGGCATAACCGAAGATCATCGGGAACAGACACAAACCGATGTTCTGAATCCAGAAGATGAGCGAGTAAGCCGAACCCAAGTAGCGAGTTTCCATGATCTTAGGTACTGAGGGCCACAGAGCAGCGGGAACCAACGAGAACGATACGCCCAAAAGTACGATCGAACCGTAAGCAATGATGGTGCTGGGGTAAGCCGGCAGTACGAAAGCGAAGATCAAGTGGCAGATGGTCATCAACACGGCTCCGAAGATCAACATCGTTGCGCCCTTACCTTTGTGGTCGAGGTAGTGACCCAAGAAGGGGGTGATGGCAGCGGCACCCATCGGGAACCAACGGAAGATGTTGGCAGCCGTCTCAGCCGAAATACCGAGGTTATTTTCCAACATATTGGTTGCGAAACGCTGGAAGGGGAAGATCGCCGAGTAGTAGAGTACGCACAAGAGAGCCACGATCCAGAACACCTTGCTACCGAAGATTTTGCCAAGGTCGCTGAAATGGAATTCATCCTCCGATGAAGCGTTGTTTTTCTTAGCCTCCTCGCCGAGTTGCTTATCCAACTTGAAGTCCAAAACGCTGAATACCGTGAAGGTCAACAGACCGATCAACAGCAATACGGTGCAGAATGCCACGGGGCGAACGATGGTTGCGGGAGCGATGTTTGCCAACACGGGCGAGATCGAGAAAATAGCGAATACACCCACACGAGCGATTGCCATCTCAAGACCCATAGCCAAAGCCATCTCCTTGCCATTGAACCATTTAGCAATAGCTTTCGACACGGTGATACCTGCCATTTCGCAACCACAGCCGAAGGTCATAAAGCCCAGTGATGCCAATTTAGCCGATGCGGGGAACGAGGTCCACCACGAAGCCAACCATGACTCCAAGCCCGAACCGATGAAGGCATTGCTCACAGCGTAATACTTGATGCAAGCACCCACAAACATGAGCGATGCCGAAAGGATACCCGTAAAACGGATGCCCATTTTGTCGAGGATAATACCCGCCAAGATCAGGAAACCGAAGACATTGAGAATGAACTCCGAGCTACCATACATACCGAATACGTCGGGAGTCCAACCTCTTTCGACCTCGATCATACTCTGCAATGGCGACATCATATCGACAAACATATAGCCGAAGAACATCGTCAATGCAATCAGAATCAGTGCTGTCCAACGTACAGCGACCGAATCGTTGAGTTTCTTTTGGATAGTTTCTACCATAATAAAATTTGAGTTATTTAGTTTAATTTAGTTGCTATTGATCCTTTTTGGTGTGGATTTTGAGCTTTTCGTAAGCCTCCAAAATTCCCAATTCACCCGCCTTCGAGAGGTCTAAGCACCCCTTTCGCGTATCCTTCATAAAGATCTGAATCATACCGCGGTTGTAGTATGCCTTGCCAAATTGGGGATTCAGCTCGATGGCTTTGGTGTAATCCTCAAAGGCTTCGGGCAGCGATCCCGACAATGCCAACAGATTCGCACGGTTGTAATACGCATAGGCAAACGACGGGAAGAGCTTGATGGCTTTATTCAGGTCGGCAATCGCCTCATCGTAGTTGTACGTGCGTTTCGAGTTGTTGTTGAGTCGATTCGCGGGGTCGGAGTCGATCGTAATTCGCTGATAGGAGTTGTCTATCGAGGAGATGAAGTCGATCATCTCGGCACGGGTCGTCGAACGATTCAGGTAGAGGAACGGATTAGAGGGGTTGAGATCCAACGCTGCTGTGTAGGTCGTCACCGAATTGGTGTACTGCTTGATGAGCGACTGGGTGATACCTCTTTGGAACAATGTGATCCACGATTGTTGATCCTTTTTCAGCTCCTCTTTGTAGCGGCGATCCATCACCACGAGCGAATCGGCAACCATATCGGTCGGTCGGCAACTGAGTTTCATGAGCGGGTTGTTGATCTTGCGTTCGAAATCCTCGATGCGTTGCAAGTGGTAGCTTGCGGGTGCTTGCACCGTGTCGGGGCGCATCATCGTGAATTTGAACAGGGGCAACAGACGCATCTCTTCGCCACCAGCAACATGACCCGTGATTCGTTCGAAACTTCCGCCCGCCAATTTGCTGTCGAACGACAGCAGACGGTCGAAATGTTGGGTCGTGTCGGCATAGATCGAGTAGGTGCTATCGCTCAGTCGTGATTTGTATTCGGCAATCTTTTTGCGAGCCATATCTTGGTCTTTCTTCGCCCCCTTCGGATCGTTCATAAATGCACGAAGCCGTCCGCGATAGATGTACGCATTGGCAAAGTCGGGGTAGAGTTTGATTGCCGAGGAGTAGTCCTCGATGGCTTTGCTCAAATCGCCCAACTGCGCATGAACGCTCGCACGATTGTAATACACCAACACGTTGTTGGGCGAGTAGAGTGCCACCTTGTTGTAATCGTCCAACGCGCGGTTGTAGTCACCAATCTGGGTGCGCAACATGGCGCGGTTGAAGTAGGTCAACGAGTTGGTCGAATCCAGCTGAATCACGCGGTCGAAATCCGAAAGAGCCTTCATTGGGCGATTCGTGGAGTTGTAGACCAATGCGCGGTTGAAGAATGACAGCAGATAGGTCGAATCGCATTTGATTGCCATGTCGAAATCCTGCTCGGCATCCTTGTAGCGTTTCTGTTGCATATACAGATCACCACGGCGGTTGTAACCATTGGGATTCTCGCGATTGGTGCGTATGGCGGTGTTGAAGTTGTCGTAGGCGCGGGTGGTGTCTTTGAGGTGGAGGTAGCTCAATCCGCGACAGATAAACGCATCGGCAACTTTATTCTCCTGACGGATGAATTTGTCGAAATCCGAAATTGCCTCCTTGAATTGCTGATTCAACAGACGGGTCACACCACGGCTGTAATACGGACCGGGTAGGTCGGGACGCAGTTCGATGGCTTCGCGGAAATCCTGCAAAGCATCGTCGTAATTGCCCAAACGCGAACGGGTGATGGCTCGGTAGGTAAATGCCTGTGTATAAACGGGATTGTAGCGTATGGCGGTTGTGAAATCGGCTTCAGCACCGATCAAATCGTCCAAATTATACTTGGCGATACCTCTCAAAAAGTAACCCTCAAAAGCATCCTCATCGAATCGCAACAAGGTGTTCAGTGTGCGGATTGCCTCTTGGTAATTGTTGTTCATCATGCAGGTGCGTCCCACCCAAAAGAAATATTCCCGATTATATTGTGCGCGGGTCTCTGTCACACACAGCAGTGTCAGGGTTGTAAATATGGCAATGATGAATTTTCGCATGAGTTTTTCGTTCCGTTAGATTGCTCTTATAACGTGGTTTTGGGTTGGTTTATTTTTTCGGTTTGGTCGGAATTCTCGTTTTAAAACGGGACTTCCTCTTTTTCGCGGTCTTTGGGGGTGCTTTTCGGTGGGGCTTGGCTTGGGTGAACTGATTCGGGACTGCGGCTTTCGGGTGGAGTGCTTGGGGGGCGATGGCGTGCGATTCGGATGTGACTCTTGGGGCGTGCCTCTTGATTGGCTCTCACCCTTTGCGCCTATCTTACCTCTCCTTGCTCCTTTTCAGCCTTTCAGCCTCTTTGCTCACCTGTTTTCTCTTAGCACCCCAGATTTCTCAGACCTTCATTTCTCTTACCTCT
>SAMEA104404100__coassemble_2112_pt1 | contig 15883 bp, 15 predicted proteins | sample SAMEA104404100__metabat2_high_PE_096 | metagenome-assembled genome bin SAMEA104404100 (sample SAMEA104404100) | Balaenoptera acutorostrata
TGTTGCTGTCGGGAGTCTTGATTTCGTGGACGGGAATGCAGTGGATTGACCCGATTGTCGGTTTGGCTGTGGCATTGATGATCATCGCTTCGATCTGGTCGCTGACGCGCGATAGCGTGCGCCTGTCGTTAGATGGTGTTCCGCAGGGCATTCATCTCGAAGAGTTGGAGAAACTCATCGCCAGTCACGAAGGCGTTGTGAGCGTGCATCATATTCATGTGTGGGCGATGAGTACCACCGAAAATGCACTGACAGCTCATGTCGTTGTGCGCGATATTGCCCATCCGGCGACCGTGAAACTCGAACTGAAAGCCCTCCTTAAGGAACATGGCGTAGGTCATGCCACTCTCGAATTCGAAGCCGAGGGCGAAGTCTGTGGCGAGGTTGCTTGCTAATTCGCTGGGTGCGAGGGGCTGTTGAGCAGAAGGCGGGAGAGGTTGCCGGAAGGCAGAGCCCGTGTTAGACTGGGGCGGTTTCGTTAGGCGAGGAACGGAACAAAGCGTAAGGCTGGAACGGCGGAGCGTTAGGTCGGGGAGGCATTAGGCTTCTTGCGGAACTGCGGTAAGAAGGTGAGCTGTTGAGAGGGCGATAGCGTGACGGAGGTAAATTCGCTTAAAGAAAATCCCCCCCCCAAGATGAAAATAAAAAAATCCGAGTAGTCGTTGCTACTCGGATTTTTCTATATTATTTCCGCTCGTTGCCTTGAAAAGCCTCCATTTCCAATCGTCCTTCCTAAGGCACGGGATCGTAGCCGCTACCGCCCCAAGGGTGGCATTTAGAGAGTCGTTTGAGGGTGAGCCAAAGACCTTTCAGAGGACCATATTTTCGGAATGCCTCTAAGGCATACTGCGAGCAGGTCGGCACAAAACGACACGAAGGAGGAGTGAATGGCGAGATGCAGTTTTGGTAGAATTTGATGAGCAGTATAAACGGCAACGCCAAAATTCGCTTAACAATTATCAGCGACTTTCTCCAAAATTTTGCGTACAGCATTCGCGATAGTTTTATAGGGTAAGACCTCTTTAGAGGAGTATATCAGTGCCAAATCGAGGTTTACGGGCTTCTGAGCGATGATTTGTTTTTGGAGTCTGTAAGCCTCTTTTGCACGACGACGGAGGAGGTTACGTTTGTTGGCTCGTTTGTGGAATTTCTTGGGTACAGAGAATAGGACTTTGGTTTGATTTACAGAGTCATGTTCGGCGAACCACACATAACGGAATGGAAATACGAATCCACTTTCCCCCTCATCGAACATCCGTCGGATGACACCGAGAGCGCGAATACGTTCATCGCGAGATAACGAATTGTCAGTCATAGGGTTTCGAATAAAAGGTTTGTACCGATAGTTTTTTATATATAACGGAGGTACTTTTGGTGTACCTCCGTTTCAGTTACCCTCACAGGAGGATTTAGTCTATTTGTGATCCGTGTCGGCTTTGCGAGCGCGGGGTTTCTTGGCGAGTTTATGCTGCTGAGTGCGGATAAACTCCTCTTTTTGTGCATCAACGACCAGCTCAGCGGGTTTGACTTCCTCGCCTTTCTCGACCTTGTTGATGTAGATGTCGATTGCCTTGACCATCGACGGAGCTTGAGGCGTGGGGGCATTAGCCAACACGGTCAGTCCTGCATCAATCGCAGCACGCAGTGTACCGTTGCCGAATACAGCAATTGCGGGGAGGTTCTCCGTGCCGTATTTCTCTACGAGGCTCTTCACGTCCGAAGGCGAGTAGAGAGCCACGAGGTCGAAATTCTTGATGTCGATACCTTCAAGATCCGACGACACGGTGCGTGCCAACACGACCTGATCGACGGGAAGTTTCAACTTCGCGAGTGTTTCGGGCAGTTCGGGGCGATGCGGTTCGCTGAGGGCGAGCATAAATTTCTCCTCCTTGTGTTTGATGATCAATTCGATCAGCGAAGTGAACGAACCGTCAGCGAACGAAATTTTACGTTTGCGATAAACGATGTATTTCTGCAAATAGAGAGCCACGGCTTCCGTTTGGCAAATATACTTCATCGTTTCGGGGACTGTGATGCGAGCCTCCTCACAGATGTGGAAGAAGCTGTCGACAGTGGTACGAGAAGTGAAGATTACTGCGGTATGGTCGAGGATTTCGACACGTTGAGCACGGAACTCTTTCAACGATACACCCACCACGCGGATAAAGGGCTGGTAGGAGATCTCCACATTAAATTTTTGAGATAATTCGTAGAATGGGGACTTCTCAATGATCGCGGGTTTCGGTTGTGAAACCCATACTCTCTGAATTTTCAAAATCTATTATTAGTTTTATTTAGTTGCTAAAAGCCATAAAAGACTGATAGGGAAAATTTCCACGGTGCAAAGGTACAAAAACCAATGCAAAATAGAAATTTTTTTAGAAATAAAGAGATTCAAAATTTCGCGAATATATAATAATAGTGTTATAGCCAATTCAATGAGGATCAAAAAGAACCATATTTTCCCCTCTTGCGGATTGCAGAGTGCAAAAAGCAATAAGGTGGGAGCGATAATGATGGCAGATAGAGAGAAATAAATTTGTCGTATTTGTTGGATTTGGGCGATAAATTGTTTCGAAATCGTGATCAAACCGACCAAATGGAGAAACACCCATTGGAGTCCAATTATCAGGGCGCAGATGGCTGTGACGAGTAGCGAGAGGGTCAGTGCCGCACCGTAGGGGAGTTGGGCTAAAATTGTACCGCTGATTAATTGATCGCCATATTTAACAACTATAATACCCACAAACAGCACACCGAGGGTGGTGGTGATGTTCAGAAAGCGCGAGAAACTGCTACCGCTCGACTCCTCGAAAACGTCTTGATGTCTGTTGCCTGAGTTGCGCGAAATACGGCTCAGGAGCGACTTTATATCGCTCAGGTTGTAGTAGAGTAGCATCGAGTAAAGACACGCCAAAACCAAGACGAAGATCTGAAATGGAGCATCCGATGTGAGCATTTGTTTCGGAGCTGCCTGCTGGTCGCGAGGGGTGACCAAGATGGTCTGCCTACCGAAAATCTCTTGGGCATCGACCTCTCGATAGGGATACACACTTTGTTCGGGAATCTTGAAAAACTCCTCGCCATAGACCACCTGTTGCCACGCCTCCTTGCAGGGGTAGAGCGCGTAACCCTCCACCGATGAGTTGACACCCACCCTGTCCGTCCGAAGATGATGTACCTTGGGCTTGGTGGTCTGTTCAGCCAAATGAGCGGTCGTTGTTGTGGCATCTTGCTGTGAGGAGGATTTCTCGTTCGCCATGCGACCCTCCTGCTTTCTTACCTCACGACTCTCTTGCTTGTTCGCTTCACGCTTCTCTTGCGTGCCTGCCGAGGCTTTTTGTGATTTTGCCGACTCTTTTGCTGAGGTGTCTGCCTGCTTTGAAGTGTTCTTTGCGACCTGCTTCTTTCCCGCCATCGAATCACCTGCTTGACTTTGCTTATCGAGAGCGGTTTGCCCCTTCTCGCCCTGAATAGTCTTGTTTGAAGACTGTTTTGAGGCGGAATCGGTCTTTATTGAAGACTTTTTTACAGCCAAATCCTCCAAATCCAAGGCATTTGGCGTGGTATGCACCACCTCGATACTCGGATCGGGTAGACGCACCAAGGTGCTGTCCGCCACTTGAGGGGTGGGGACGAAGGTCGAAGTATGTGCATTTTTTAAGCTCATTATGCAAAAAATCTTTTGAGCGTGATACGTATGGTAGTACCCTTGCCGGGTTCGGAGTCTATTACGGCGATGCGACCTTGGTGATACTCCTCGACGATGCGTCGTGAGAGCGACAATCCCAAGCCCCAACCGCGGGTTTTGGTGGTGAATCCGGGGTCGAAGATTCTTTTCCAGTTGCCTTTCGGAATACCCTTACCCGTATCTTTCACGTCGATCATCACATATTTTTCGTCCGAGGATACCTTCACGTCGATTGCGCCATGACCTTGGAGGGCATCCAACGAGTTTTTCATCAGGTTTTCGACCACCCACTCAAACAGAGCCGAGTTGACGTTGGCTTGTACGGGAGCGATTGCCAATCCGTTGTAATCCAAGGTGACGTTGCGCGGGATGCGTTTGCGGAAATACATCACCGACTCGCCCACGATTTCGTTGATGTTGGCGGGGGTGAGCGGTGTTTCCGAGCCGATTTTCGAGAATCTATCGACGATCTTCATCAGATGGGTCAAGTCTTTGTTCATCTCCTCGACAGCCGATTGATCAATGTCCTGCGATTTGAGATACTCGATCCAGCCCAATAGCGAAGAGGTGGGTGTGCCTAATTGGTGGGCAGTTTCCTTTGCCAAGCCGATCCACACGCGGTTCTGCTCGTCGTGCTTCGAAGATCGGAAGGCGATGAATCCCAACATGACGAACGCAGTGATGACCAACAACTGAATGTAGGGGAAGTAATATAGCGATTTCAACAATCCCGACTGACCATAGAAAATAATGTGGTAATGCTCTGAGTTCCACATGAATCTCACGGGCAGGGGAGGATTCTCCTCGGTGAATTTGTTGATCTGTTGGCGCAGGCGATCGGGGTGATCGATAATTTTGTCCGAGATCAGGTGCGAGTTGATCACCTCCAAATTCTCATTGGTGATGATGAACGGGATGTTGTTGCCGTTGGACATGATGTCCTGCACCAAAGGATCGGTGATGACTCCGCCCAACACATCACGATTGACCCGCTCCATGGCGTGCGCCCACAGAGCCACATCGTGTTGTTCTTTTTCCTTCAGACGGCGAGCCATGTCGTTGGTGTAGATCAGCGACAGCGCACCCAAAGTCACACCCACGAAGATGATTACCACGCGGTTGCGGAACGAAAACCAATCTTTACGGAATTTCATGTTATCCAAGTTTTATTACTTTTTCCCCTTTCCTCAGCACTTTCAGCCTCTCATAGCTCCTTTTTCTTACCGAATATTCCCAGTACTTTCCCTTTCCTCAGTACGCCAACACTTTCTGCGCTCTCAGTCCCGTCCGACCCTTCTTGGCAGTCGAACTTTCTTGGCTCCCCTCCCCAAGGTGCGGGACTTATTTTTTCTTTGTATCCTGTTCTCTGAGGATGTGGTTATAGGTTGCCGTGTCGGCTAAGATGCGGGCGGCGAGCTGTATGTCTTGATCCTTGTCCAAACCATTCTCGATCGTACCTCGTTGATAGGCGTAGCGAGTCACAATATCTTGATTGATATGGTTGGTGATCTGTTCGCGATAGGTCTCCAAGTTGGTTTGGGTGTCGTCTTTCAAGTTTTGTTCGATCTGATCGACCTGAGCTTCCATATCCTCGAAACGGTCATTTTTGATCGCCTCCTTCACCACCTTCAGCGCACGACGGGTGTCGGATTCGTAGTCGACTTTCTTGTCCTTCATAAACTCCATGAAGTCCTTGTAATCCTCGTCTGTGATCGAGAACGTGCGCACGTCAATCGAGTCGTTGGCGTGGCGCATCATGTACTCATCGCCGAAGTCCTGAATCAAGCCCAAACCATAGATCGTGTAGGCGAAACGGCTCATGTAGCGGGTTTCGGTGATGGTATCGGGCATAATTCCGCCTCCATCGTAGACCTTACGTCCGCCCTTGGTTTTGAACTCCTTGATCAGCGAGTCGGGAACGACATTTACGGCACCTTGCTGCGAGTGGGAGTAGTCGATGGCTTGGATGCAACGTCCCGAAGGGATGTAATATTTGGCTGTGGTGAGTTTGAGCATCGAGTTGTAACCCACGGGTCGCGGGGTCTGCACCAAACCCTTTCCGAAACTGCGATGACCGATCAACACGGCGCGATCCAAGTCCTGCAACGAACCTGCAACGATTTCGGCAGCCGAAGCTGTGTTGCCGTTGATCAGAACAGCCAAGGGAAGATGCTTGTAGGCGGGTTCTGACTGCGTAGCGAATTTCTGTTTGGCATCTTCGCCTCTACCGCGGGTCTCCAACACCTCCGTACCCTTGTCCAAGAACATACCGAGGATTTTGACCGCCTCCTGCATGATGCCGCCGCCATTCGAACGGTAATCCAACACCAGACCTTTCAGTCGACCTGTTGCGTGGAGCTTGTCCGCGGCATTGCGCAACTCTTCGTAACAACCCTCGGTGAAGTCGCTGTGGACGATCACACCGATGCTGTCGTTTACCCAGCCTGCAAACGGTACACCCGGAATTGCGATGCGTTCGCGTTTGACATTCACGGTCATTCTCGAACCATCCAAATGTTCGACCGTGACCTTTACTTTGCTACCCGGATCGCCCTTCAGATGAGAAGATACCTGCTCGGTGGTGAGTCCTTTGGCATCTTTGCCGTCGATTGCGATGATTTTGTCGCCGATCTTCATGCCAGCTCTGTCCGAGGGCGAACCTTCGTAGGGCTGTGCGATGCAGACGTAATCGCCCTTGAGACGGATCATTGACCCGATACCACCATATTTACCTGTGGTCATCAGTTCGAAGGTTGACATCTCCTTTTCGGGGATGAACTCCGTGTAGGGGTCTAAGTCGCGCACCATGCCTTGAGCGGCACCTTCCATCAAGTGGTCGGGATCAATCGGATCGACATAGTTGAGCGAAAGTTCGCGCATCATGTTCACCACCATTTCGATGTTGCGCCCCAGACCGAAGTCGTTGCGTATGGCAAAAGTGAACGAACCCACAGCCACAGCGGTGAGTAAGAGAAGGGGTATTTTTCTGAATTTTTTATTCATTTCGTTTGACCATTGCGATAAACGAATCGAGGCGGTAGACCACCATAGCGACACCACGTCTGATGCCTTCTACCTCGATCCATTGACCATATTGCGACACCTTTAATTCATCTTCATAGAGCATCATGAATCTGCGTAGGGGGTTCTTGGCGCGGAAGTACATCACTTCGTCCTCTTCGCGATGGAGTTCGAAACCCGAATCCTTCATGGCGTTGATGATCTGCGTGCGGTTTTCCACGACATCGCCCTCGACTCTACGACCGATGAATCCGAATTTGGGGTAGAAAGCCGCAGCCACAACGATAGCCACGATGAGCAGCGATCCGCGTAAAGTGTGGAACATGACGTAGAAAGTCTCTTCGATGGTCAGGGTTGCGATGCCCATGACTTGGTTCAGACACATGATGGCTACACATAAAACGCAGAGAGCCACGAAATATTTTAATGAACAGAGGAAGTATTTCATCGTTTCTATGATTTTTTTAGGTTTTTACTTCGTAATTTCTTCGATGTAGTTCGCCACGTTCTGCATCAACCACTTGGGTGTAGAGGTTGCGCCACAGATGCCTACCGACTGCGCCCCATCGAACCAATCCTGCTGAATTTCAGAAGCTTCTTCGATTTGGTAAGCCTTCGGATTCGCCTTGCGACACACTTCGTAGAGGACTTTTCCGTTCGATGATTTGCGACCGCACACAAAGACGATGCCATCGAATCTTTGGGCGAATTCGGTCAGATGTCCCTCGCGATTCGCCACCTGTCGACAGATCGTGTCGGCAATCTTCACCGCATCTGTATTCGAGGCTCTTTGTCGCATCTTCGCGCCTAACTCCTCGAATAGGGCGATGCTTTGCGTGGTCTGCGAAAGGAAGTAAATCGGCTTCGAGAAGTCGATCTGCTCCAAATCCTCTTCGCGCTCGATGACGATGGCTTGATCGTTCACCTGTCCCGTCAGCCCCACGACTTCGGCATGACCTCGCTTGCCGAGAATCACCACCTGACCGCCTATGGGTTGCATTTCGTTGTATGCACGTTTGACTCTTGTCTGGAGTTTAGCCACTACGGGACACGTTGCATCAATCACTTCGATGCCCATTTCCTTGGCGCGAGCGTAGGTCGTGGGCGGTTCGCCATGGGCGCGAATGAACAGACGACAACCCTCTAATTGGGGCATATCGTCGTGATTCACGGTTTTGAGTCCTAAACCCTCCAAGCGTTGTACCTCGATGCGGTTATGCACGATGTCGCCCAAAGAGTAGACCGTACCGCCTTCGGTCAATGCTTTTTCGGCTTCGGTAATGGCTCTCACCACTCCAAAGCAGAAGCCCGATTTGTCATCTATTTCGATCTGCACGTTCTCTATAATTTTGTCTCTTTTTATCCTCTTTTGAATGGCGCAAGGGAAGAATAAATTCCTCCCTTGTTCCCATTATTTTTATGTCGTGAGTGTGTCGGCTTAGACGATTTTTGCAAATTGCTCATCGAACCACACCATCTGCTCATCGACGGTCATGTGGCTGTTGTCCAACACGATTGCATCTTCGGCTTGACGCAATGGCGAGATGGCACGACTCATATCGGCTTTGTCTCTTTCGCGCACGTTGCGTTCGATCTCCTCCAAGCTCACTCGGTCGCCTTTGGCAGTCAACTCATCGTAACGGCGTTGCGCTCTGACTTTGGGATCAGCCGTCATGTAGATCTTCAGTTCGGCATCGGGGAATACGACTGTGCCGATGTCTCGTCCGTCCATCACCACGCCACGATCCTTGCCCATCTCCTGCTGCATAGCGACCAATTTCTGACGCACCTCAGCGATGGCGCTCACGGCACTCACCGAGTTGCTGACCTCAATGCCTCGGATTTTGTCCTCGGCTAATTCGCCATTGACGTAGATGTCGCTGGCACCTCTTTGCTCGTTGAATTGGAACGAAATGCGGATCTCGTCCAACAGCTTAACGACAGCTTGCTCATCGACCTCTCCTGCTTTGATTGCGCCTTTTTGGATGGCGTAGAGGGTCACAGCACGATACATTGCGCCTGTGTCGATGAATATGTAGCCCAAACGCGCAGCGATTGCTTTGGCGTAGGTGCTTTTACCGCACGACGAGAATCCGTCGACGGCAATCACGATTTTTTTCTTAATGTCCGACATTGGGGAATATGTCAAAATAGGTTGATAATATGGTGTAAACACCTAAAATACCGATGATTAGTCCAGCCACACGATTGATAGTGAGCATGTGGCGGGGGCGGAATCTTCTGCGGAAGAGGTTGATGACGCACGCCAACAAGGTCCACCACGCGCTTGCACCGCCAAAGAATCCGATGATGATCAGCACCGATCTCAGGAAATCGCCCACACCGCTATGAGTGACATCTCCCGCCGATATTTTGAAGATGGCGAAGAAGGTCAGGATGTAGGGGACGACCATGATGAAGTTGGCGATTGTGAGTCCGAAAATCGAGGCAAAAGTTTGCCACATAGACGATTTTCCGGCTCTATTTCTTCGGATTTGGGGAACGGGGTTTTGGGCAAAGATATAGACGCCGATGATGATGACGAATATACCGGCAACGACTCTAAGGAGTGTGTTGTACTGTTCGATTTGCGCTTGCAATATCGAGTAGAAGAACAGAGCTGCCATTGCCATGAAGGTGTCAGCCGAAGCGACACCGAGACCCGAAACGATACCAGCTTTGCGGTTTCGTGAGAGGGTGCGTTGGATGCAAAGTACAGCGACAGGTCCCACTGTGATTGATGCAGCGATACCGACGCAGATACCACGGATAAGCACTTCTAAAAATTCGAATCCCATTTTCTTGGTTTTGACTAAATAATTTGGGTTACAAAGTTACTAAAAATGCTGGGAATCTCGCATACCAAATCTAAAAAAGCCATTCAAAGGGTCGGATAATTTATTCGATGTTGAAATTTTTAGCAAAACTTTCTCCATAAATGCCAATTGAGAATCAAATGATTTCCTATCTTTGCATAGAACCAAAATGAATCTTAATCATGTCAGAAATAGAACAGTTGGGCATTGACATTCAGCTTTCGGACGATGTAGCCCAAGGTAATTACTCGAATTTGGTGATTATTTCACATTCGACTTCGGAGTTTATTCTCGATTTTGCGGCGGTGCTTCCGGGTGTGAAGCAGGCACCTGTGAAGAGTCGTATTATTTTGACTCCCGAACACGCCAAGCGTTTGTTGATGTCGTTACAGGAAAATATTGTACGCTACGAATCGACGATGGGTAAGATCGAAATTCCCACACCGCAGATGCCTCAGGGCGGTCCTAAAATGGGCGAGGCATAGCACGGGGCAACCGAGGGGGCAACCGAGGGGGCAACTAAGGGGTGTCAAGTGGCGATTTAAGGGCTGGTGAGTGTCAATTACAAGGGCAACCAAGTCGCAAGTCGGGAGGCAACCAAGTCGCAAGTCGGGAGGCAATTGAGGGTGCAAGTCGAAAGGCGTGTTGGTAAGGCTGTCGAGGCTGTTGTTGAGTGGCAATCAAGAGGCAATCAATAAGCAATCAAGATGGCTGACCGATGGGGGAGCATGGGCGGTTTTGAGTTTATTTTTTGGGGGAGGACTTTCGGTGAGTTTCGCGAATACCCCGAAAAATCCGTTCGACCGCCTCACAAAATCTTCTAAAAGGGGACTTCCTACTCACTTACGAACATTCAATCGTTATCCACATTTTTTATGTGGATAGGGGGCGTGTGTGCTTAGCGAATGATATGCGCAAAAGAAAAACCCTCTGCCGTGAAGCGTTTTCTTGGCGAGGGGGTTGGAATGAGATTCTGGAAGAAACAGGTTTGTGGGGTGGTCTTGGTCGGGGGTATTGCGAAAATCACAGACAGCTTGACCCTCTCAATCTTAAGGCAGACGACATTGCGAGAAAGTCGCGTGAGTATTATAGTCATTTCAGACGCTAATAATCGAGGAAGTCGCCCTCTGAGACGATGCGACCGTTGAGAGTAGACTCGAAGATTGACGGGTGGGAAATGTCACAGATAAATTCTTGCCCGTTCTTCTTTTTTGATCGAACTTTCATCGGGCTTTTTGGGTCATAACACATCGCACGCTCATCGTAGTCGTCGATGATGTAGACCTTGTTGCCTTTTCTGAACTCTTGTCCTATGTATGATTTATTATCCATGATGATAGGTCTTTGAAAGAAGAAAAACAGCCCGATGGTCAACCACTCGCATCCCGCAGTCTTGTTTCATACTCCATACCTTTGAGGGTAAAGCCTTGTCCGTTGTACGGGCTGATTTCATGTACAAATATATATTATTTTACTAAGAATAAAAAATGTTCAGCCTTTTATATTCTTGATGGTCAAAGAGTTATTTCTTCTGTGTTTGCCCCGAAAATGTTTGTTTGCTCCTTCGAAGTGCGCCAAATGTGCGTAAATTATTGATCGGCAATATTTGCTCATGCTTTCAATCTCCGAGTAACGAATGATTCCTATCCGCTAATACCTCCCTCCCCTCAACAAAAAAACGGTTGACAGCCATCGGACTGCCAACCGTTTTCGGTTATATCTTGGTGTTTAGAGTGCTTCACCAACTACATAGGTGCTACCGCCAATGTAGATCATATCGTCACGTTTTGCCAATTCGCGAGCGCGGGCAACGGCTGCGGAAACATCGTTTACGGTTTCGCCATGGAGACCATAGATTGCGGCTTTCGCGGTGAGTTCCTCTGCGGGCATAGCTCTTTTGGTCGAAGCCTGCGTGAAGATGTAGTGGGCATCGCGGGGCAAGAGGGGCAGGATGTGAGCCATATCTTTGTCGCGGACGAATCCCAATACGCAGTACAGCTCCTTGTGGGGTGTTGCGTTGATCTGCTCAACGACCTGAGCCAAACCGTGTGCGTTGTGACCCGTGTCGCAAATCATCAAAGGCTCTTCGCCCAACTTCTGCCAGCGACCTCTGAGTGAGGTGTGTTCTGCGGCATTGCGTGCGCCCTCCAAGAATGCGCGACGAGAGATCGTCAGCGGAGTCTCTTCGTGCAACAGGTCGATAGCCGTAGTTGCGGTGATGATATTTTGATGCTGGTACTTGCCCTTCAGATCCATCAATACGTCGAACGTGTAGTTGTCGCGAGTACGTGTGAGGCTGAAGCGTTGGAAATCCTCCTCCAAGGCTTGACCCTCGCAGGTGAATTCCTTTTCGGCATAAACGACCTTCGATTTCAGACCTGTGGCGATCTGTTCGATGACATCGTTGTAGCGGTTGCTACCCTCGCCAATCACGACGGGAATGCTCTTCTTGATGATACCAGCTTTCTCGGCAGCGATCTTCTGGAGTGTGTCGCCCAACAGATCGGTGTGCTCCATGCCGATGTTGGTGATGACGCTCAGAATGGGTTGGATGACGTTTGTAGCATCCAGTCTTCCGCCCAAACCAGTCTCAATCACAGCGACTTCGACATCGCTCTGTGCGAAGTAATCGAAAGCCATTGCGGTTGCCATTTCGAAGAACGACAGCTCCAACTCGACCATTTTGTCGTGGTGTTTGTCGACGAAGTTTACGACCTTCTGTTTGGGGATCATTTCGCCATCGACACGGATGCGTTCTCTGAAATCCTGCAAGTGGGGCGAGGTGTAAAGACCTGTTCTGTAACCTGCTTGCTGGAGTACCGATGCGATAATGTGCGACACCGAACCTTTGCCGTTAGTGCCGGCAACGTGGATGGTGAAGAAGTTGCGCTGAGGGTTACCGATGTGACGGCAGAAAGCCGTGATTCGTTCCAATCCCGGTTTGTAGGCCGACGAACCAGTTGTCTCAAACACGGGGAGAGAATTGAATAAAAAATCAAGGGTTTGCGTGTAATTCATAACGAGGGTGGTTTATTCTACGAGGTAGTTCTTTTTTTTGACTCTATAAGCAATATAGTAAAGTATGGACAATAGCATCACGTATTCCGAGATGCGTCCCACGTAATCTCCATAGATGGTGTAGAATGTTTTGTGGTTGTTGAGCGTCACTTCTTGGGTGATGACACCGCGTTGTTCCCATTGGAGGGTTTCGCCCACATCGCCACGTGCGGAGATGAATCCCGAACGACCCGTATTGGCACAACGGGCGATAGCTCGGCGGTGTTCGATGGCTCTCAGACGAGAGATGGTGAACAGGTGTTTGTATCCGGGGGTGTCGTTCCACCAGCCGTCATTCGAGATGATCGACATAAATTGCGCCCCACGGCGTACAAATCCGCCATAGAAATCGCCATAAAGACCTTCGTAGCAAATGGCGGGACCCGTTGTGATCCCTCGGTGGGTGAATGCCGTTCCGTGGGGACCTTGACCGATCTGACCCAAGGTGCCACCCAAGTCGATGACCAAGAATTCCAAAGCCTCGAACAGCCACGGCATCGGGGTTTTCTCGACACCGATCACCAATCGACCTTTGTGGTGAATCTGTGTGTTGCGCTCGGCATCAATACCCACAGCGGCATTGAAATGGTCGTAATAGCCGTTGGTGTAACGATCCTTGCGAGCGGTTGAGGTTTGTGCGCCTCGTTCGTAATATTTCAAGGTGTTTGCACCCGTAATCAGCATTGCCTGAGGGTGTCGTGCGCGAAGAGAGTCGCTCAGCTCGTTCCAGAAATCGCCTCGCTCCGTGGTGAATCTCAACTCCGCGAGGTTGGGTTCCCAATAGTAGCGCGGAGTGGCTGTTTCGGGCAGGAGTATGAAGTCGACATCTTTAGGGACTTGCTCCAAGAGGTCGATGATGTTGCGCTCCTGCATCTCGTCCTTGCCCACGAACTTTTCGTAACAAGCGATGTTGGGCTGAATGATGCTCACCTTGGCACTCCCTGCGGTGGGTTCTTCCTCGCTCCACCACATTGTTAAAGACACGATGATGGGAACAAGTGTCACCACAGCAGCAGTGATAATGCGCTGTAAGGATCTGATCTTCAAGGCTTCGTAGATGCAGATATTGGCGATGAGTACCCACAGCGAACCGCCGAAGATACCCGTATATTCGTACCATTGTACAGCCCACACGTCGTGGGAGAATCCGTTGCCCAACAAGAGCCATGGCCACGACACATCGCCCACCGTGTACCAATATTCGGTAGCGATCCATGCCGACACCAAAGCGGTGTAAGCCAATGCTTTATGAGCGTGCTTTGAGATGGTGTGATACAACATGAAGGCGATCATGTTGAGTGTTGTAGATACCAGCGTAGCTGCGATTGGACCTACGGGTGTCGCAAACCAAATCCACCACACGGTTACTACATTCCAGAGGGCAAAAGTGAAGGCGGCGCATCCGAACATGTGCCACCAATCTCGTCGCGTTGAGCCGTATGAGTCGCTGATCCACAGCAAGGGGATCAAAGCGATGGGGAGTGTGAATCCCGTCATCGAGAGCCATCCCGGCGCAAGCAGAAGTGCTGAAAGTAGTGCTGCTGCAAATCTACGTGACATGAAGGGTGATTTTAATCTGCTTTTAACGGGCGCAAAATTAGTCAAACCTGCGCAGATTTCAAAATATTTTGTACTTTTGTACTAAGTCAATTAAATTTATCAAGTAATGAAGAAATTTTCACTCTTCCTTTGTGCGATTGTCTTGCTTTTTGCGGGCGTTTCGTGCGGTTCTAAGGATTGGCATACTGAAGATGGTGTCATTGTATTCGATGAGCCTCAGCGTGTTGAAGGTCAAAAGTCGGTGTTGGGTCTTGCTTGCGATCCGATCGAGACGGTACGTGTTGGATTCATTGGTTTAGGCATGAGAGGTCCGAGTGCAGTGGATCGTTTTACGCACTTGGAGGGTGTGGAGATTAAGGCTTTGTGCGATTTGTATGCCGATCGTGTGGAGCGTTCTCAGCGTATTTTGAAGAATCACCATCTTCCCGAAGCTACCGAATATAGTGGCGAGGAGGGTTGGAAACAATTGTGCGAGCGTTCGGACATTGATTTGGTTTACATCTGCACTCCGTGGCAGAAGCACGTTGAGATGGCGGTTTATGCTATGGAGCATGGCAAGCACGTGGCTCTGGAAGTTCCCGCAGCCACTTCATTGAAGGAGTGCTGGGATTTGGTCGACACGGCAGAGCGCACACAGCGTCACTGCATGATGTTGGAGAATTGCGTCTATGATTTCTTCGAGATGACGACCCTGAATATGGCACAGCAAGGTTTGTTTGGCGAACTGCTCCATGCCGAGGGTTCGTATATCCACAACCTCGATCCTTTCTGGAAGGAGTATCAAGGTAACTGGCGATTGGATTTCAACCAGAAGCATCGCGGTGACAATTACGCTACTCATGGTCTTGGCCCAGCTTGTCAGTTGATGGACATTCACCGAGGCGACCGCATGACGTACCTTGTAGCGATGGATACCAAGTCGGTTGCAGGTCTGAAAACCGCTCAGGAACAGATGGGTGTCGATGAGTTTGCCAATGGCGACCACACCTTGTCGCTGATCAAAACCGAGAAGGGTCGCACCATCCACCTGCAACACAACGTCTACACACCGAGACCTTATAGCCGTATGTATCAAGTTACAGGTACTGAGGGTTTTGCCAATAAATATCCCGTTGAGGGCTTTGTTATTGAACCGCATAATTTGGCTGGTTCGGGAGTTGCCAACCACGAGGACTTGAGCGCACACTCGTTCGTTTCGGATGAGGTTCGTCAGCAGTTGATGATGCGCTACAAGCACCCGATCATTTGCGAAATCGAGGAGAAGGCTCGCGAAGTGGGTGGTCATGGAGGCATGGACTTCATCATGGACTACCGCTTGATCTACTGCTTGCACAATGGTCTGCCGTTGGATCAAGATGTTTACGATGCAGCCGAGTGGTCGTGCATCGGTCAGTTGACCGCGATGTCGATCGAGCATAATAGCCAGCCCGTTGCTGTCCCCGACTTTACGCGCGGAGATTGGAATAAGGTGCAGGGCTATAAGCACGCATTTGCAAAATAAGAGCATTTAGTAGTTGATAAAAAAGCGATTACCCGCGTTGGGTGATCGCCTTTTTTCGATGTGGTTGGGGTGTATCTCCCTTGGCTTACACCGCACCGAAGACTTTCAACGCCGTGCGCTTTAGCTTTCCACGAGGAATATAAAAAAAAAGCGATTTAGAAAGATTCTAAATCGCTGAATTGGTGCCCAGGACAAGACTCGAACTTGCACGAACGTAATTGTTCACTACCCCCTCAA
>SAMEA104404100__coassemble_2209_pt1 | contig 15352 bp, 11 predicted proteins | sample SAMEA104404100__metabat2_high_PE_096 | metagenome-assembled genome bin SAMEA104404100 (sample SAMEA104404100) | Balaenoptera acutorostrata
CAAAGATCGAAACACAGATTGCCGAATACGATCGTAAATTTGCCACAGCCACGGATTATGTTGAGGAGGATTACAAGGCTTACAACGAGTTGAAGGCGGAGTATGACCACGAAATGCACGAGTGGGAGAAGGCTTCCTATGAATTGGAATTGACTGAAAACGAATAAATTATAACTGACACTATGGATAATCTTATTTTTGGAATTCGTCCCGTTGCCGAGGCTATCGAGTCGGGAAAACAGATCGAAAAACTCTTCATCCGCAAGGGCGCAGAGGGTGCTTTGATGCAGGAGTTGAAGGACCTGATCATCCGTCACCGCCTGCATTTCCAAGAGGTGCCGGTCGAGAAATTGAACCGCTTGACACGTGGCAATCACCAAGGTGTTGTGGCTCAGATTGCCGCAATCGAGTATATGCAATTTGCCGATATTTTGGCGCGTGTTCCTGAGGATGAGACTCCGTTGATCGTCATTTTCGATGGCGTGACCGATGTCCGCAACTTTGGTGCTATTGCACGTTCGGCTGAGTGTGCAGGTGCGCACGGATTAATCACTCCCCTGAAAAATTCGGCACCCGTCAATAGCGAGGCAATCCGTGCTTCGGCAGGTGCGTTGACCACCATTCCTGTGTGCCGTGTCGGTTCGATCCGCAATACGATCAAACAGCTCCAATTAGAAGGTTTCCAGATTGTTGCGGCTACCGAGAAGAGCCGTAAATTGTTGTTCGATGCCGATTTCACCAAACCTACTGCCATCGTGATGGGTGCTGAGGATACGGGCATTTCGAAGGAGGTGCTGAAACTTTGCGACGAGCAGTTGGCTATTCCGTTGATCGGTCATATCGAGTCGTTGAACGTTTCGGCTGCGGCGGCTGTGATGCTTTTCGAAGTCGTTCGTCAGCGCATCGGCGAGTAATTTCCCTTTTCCCGCGGGGGCTGTTCAAAGGCTGATCGCGAGGGGGCTTCAAAAGGGGCTAACAGCGAGAGATAGCAAGAAGGATTGCGAGGCGAGGTTAGGAGGGCGTTGATTTTGGGGCAGGTTGTGGGCGCAGACAAAAGGGTTGAGAGTTCATCCGAGTCATGGACTGTGATTCCGAGGGATTGTTCTGTGGTCGGAGGCTTTGAGAAAATGCTCCAAGTTGGCTGTTGAGAAGTGCCTTTTCTGGTATCTTTTGCGATGTGTTTCAAAGAGAATTTGCGATGGTGGAGAAATTCAAACACGAAGTTTTGGGCGAGATTGAGGTGTCGAATTCGCCTCGCGCCAAACGGGTGTCGATCAGTGTAAAACCCGGTGGTGGGGTGCGTCTGACCGTGCCTCGAAGGGTTGCGCTGAGCCGTGCTGTCGAATTTCTCAATACCAAAGTTGCGTGGATCGTGAAGGCGCGTCAACGGATGTCGATGCGTCAAACGGCTCTACCACAGTCGCTTTCGCCCGAAGAACAGCACGCCCGCATCGAGCAGCTTCGTCGGCTTGCCAAGGCCGATCTTCCGCAGCGCATCGAGCGGATTTCGCAACTCACGGGTTTGAAATATCGGAGTCTTGCGATTCGCGCCACGAAAACCAAGTGGGGGAGTTGTTCGGGTGAGAATGCCATTTCGCTAAGTCTGTTTTTGATGACTTTGCCAGAGCATCTGCGCGATTACGTCATCGTTCACGAACTTTGCCACACGGTGCATCACAACCATTCGCCTAAGTTTCATGCTTTGTTGGATCGTTTGGTGGGCGGACGCGATGCCGAACTGCAACGCGAACTGCGACACTACACGATTCGGGGCTAAGGGCGGTCGTCGATCTAAGAGACTCCTGTCCGATAATAAAGAATTCGATAAACATAAAGCCGTCTAAATCAAGCGATTTAGACGGCTTTTTTTTAGCTCTTGGGGCTATCTAACAGTGGATTTGTTGCATCAATAAGAAATCCTAGTCGCCCCTTTTTCGTAATGGGAATCTACTTTTTGAGGAGTGCCTGTAATTTTTCGGGAGCATTGGTGGTGATGTAATCCACGCCCAAGTCGATGCAGTACTTCATATCTTCCTCCGAATTGACCGTCCAAACATTCACTTCAAGTCCGTGACCGTGAGCGTGTTTCACCCATTCGGGATGCGCTCTTATGACGCCAATCGAGTAGTCTATACCCGTGAGATTCATCGTTTTGATACCCCACGGAGTGATGCAACCGTTCAGGTAGAAGATGCGAGCTTCGGGCAACAGTTTGCGGAATGCCATGCAGGCATTAATCGAGAAGGCGATGATGTCGGTGCGATCCAAAAGGTCATATTTCTTGAGTGCCTTGACCACTTTTTCGGCTGCTAAATCCTCGCGCGACAGATCCGAAAGCGACTTTAACTCCAACACCAAACGCATCTTAGGCGTGCGGGCTGCCAATTTCAAATATTCGTCCAGTGTGGGGATGTTCTCGCCATTGGACAACACGATGTTGCAGATCTCTCGTTGCGTGGCTCGCTCCATGTCGATGTTCGTGCCTTTGAACACCTTGCCGTGGTTGCCGACCAACTTGTTGTCGGCTGTGAGCCACACGTCAAATTCCGAAGCGAAGCAACCGATTTCGGCAGCTTTCTCGTAGGCTGCCAACGAATTTTGAGCCGATCCCTCGGTATCCCAATGTCCGCGGTGGGCAATCACTTTGGGTTGAGCCAAGGCGCATAACGAGGCAAGAAGTAATGCCGTTGATAAAATCAAATGTTTGGTCATTGTATGTAAGTTTTAGATTAGTCTGTAAACAAAGGTAGCGAAAATTTCGGTGATGGGGCAAAAAAAATCCCAATTTCATACGAGATTGGGATTTTGGGAATTATAGAATCTTTTGATACGTCACTTCGTCTGTAAATCCTTCGGGAGTCCATTGCCAGTCGAGCTTCACCCCCACACGTTGGTAGCCGATGCTCTCGAATAGCCTAAGACTCGCCTCGTTTTCTGCCCCCACGTTACACCATAGTTGGTGCATCCTGAGGTGGCGTTTGGCATAGTCTTCCAACGTTTCCAAAGCATCCTTCGCATAGCCGCGTTGCCGATCGTCGTGGTCGTGGATCAAAATCCCCACACCTGCACGACTATTCAGCGGGTCGATTTCGAACAGATCTACACAACCCACAGCTCTCTGGTTGTCTTTCTGCTCGACAATCAGACGCAGTTGTTGCGACTGGAAAAGGTCGAAACATTGCTCTTCGACAAATTTCTCCAACGAATGGTAGGAACACGGTGCTACGGTGTTACTCACACGCCACACCTGAGGATCGTTTTCCCATGTGTACATGATTTCAACGTCCTCTGGCTCGACCGCGCGAAGCCTTACTTGAACACCCTCCAACGAGATCAAATTCCGATGACTTTATTGCGGATCAACATCGCAACGCCCCACGCTGTGGCATTCTCCGACATCTTCGACAGACGGAATTTGGTGTCTTTGTATACCAAGTTCAGCGAGTATTTGTTGGTAGCCGACTTTAGGGGCAACATGATGTAGTCACCCGCAGCAGCCATATTACCACCGACAATGACGGTTTCGGGGTTGAACGTATTGATCAGGAATGCAACTGCCTTACCTACCTTTTCGCCTGCCTCTTCGATCAATTCGATCGACAGGTTGTCGTCGTTCTTCGCCGCAGCGATGATGTCGTCGATGTGGATGGTCTTCTGCAAATCGTACTTCTCTTTCAGTATCGTGTTGACACCCTGCTCGATCTTGCGACACATCTTCTCTTCGATGGCGATACCCGACACTTCGGTCTCCAAGCATCCCTTCTTACCGCACGAGCAGATGATCTCGTTGTCGAAGAACGGAATGTGACCGAACTCGCCTGCGAAACCGCTCTTGCCATAGTAGAGCTGACCATCGACTACGATACCGATAGCCACACCGCGACCCATGTGCAGATACAACACATTGCTTTCGTCTTTCGATTTGCCACAGGTGTACTCCGCATAGCAACGCGCACGGGTGTCGTTCTCCAACAACACGCGGATGCCGACTCGCTCTTCGAGAATGTCGCGCAGAGAGTGTTCGCTGGTGGTGAAGTACTTGTAGCTACGACCCGTATCGGGATTCACGCGACCCGTCATGCAGACTCCCAAACCGAGAATCTTGCTACGGTCGATGCCGCAGTTGGCGATAAACGCCTCGATATTCGAGCAGATATGCTCCATACATTGCGGGCGATCCGACAATTCGAAGGGCATAACCTCCTCTTTAATGATATTATTTTGCAGGTCGGTGATCAAGAAGATCATGTTGTCACGACCCACGCTCACGCCCGCAAAGTAAATTGCCGAGCAAGCCAATCCAAAAACATTGGGGCGACGACCTCCGGGAGTTTCCTCCTTACCTAAATTGGTTACAATATTCTCATCAACAAGTTCCTGCACTAACTTGGTCATCGTAGGCACGCTGATATGCAACTCCTTGGTGAGTTCCGACAGCGTCGATTCCCCATTCACAGCCATGTAGGCGATAATGTTTCTTTTGATGATGTTATTCTTGTGAGAGATTCCTTTCAAGGCATCATCCTCGTGTTTGTTAAAAAATTCAGTCAGTGATGTCATTATAAGCGTCCTATTTTTTAAACTATATCCGCAAATTTAAGAACAATATTCAAAAAATGCAATAACTTTTTAATAAAATTTAATAAACTCTTGGTGATTCTTTGAAAGTTTTTGGACGTAAAAAAAGAGGAATACCCTGATTTTCAGAGAATTCCTCTTTCTATTTATTTATAGTTTCTTGCCTAAAGAGCTGATTTCGATTCGATTTCGACATCGGTTGTCACCTTCTTCACAAGACCCTGAAGTACGGTGCCGGGACCTAACTCGGTGAAGTTTGCAAATCCGTCAGCCAACATCTCTTTGACGATGTAAGTCCAACGCACGGGAGCGGTCAACTGAGCGATCAAGTTAGCCTTGATTTCGGCAGCATCGGTGTGGGGCTTAGCGTCAACATTCTGATAGATAGGACACTCAGGAGTTTGGAAAGGAGCTTCCTCGATAGCTTTCTGCAACTCAACGCGAGCGGGTTCCATCAACGGAGAGTGGAATGCGCCACCCACGGGCAGACGCAAAGCACGACGTGCGCCAGCGGCCTTAGCTTTTTCGCAAGCAGCGTCAACAGCTTCGACAGCACCCGAAATCACCAACTGACCGGGGCAGTTATAGTTTGCTGCGACAACGACACCTTCGATCGACGAGCAGATTTCCTCTACGACCTTGTCTTCCAAGCCCAAGATAGCAGCCATTGTGCCGGGTTGTACTTCGCAAGCAGCCTGCATTGCAGCGGCACGTTTAGCCACCAAGCGCAGACCGTCCTCAAACGAAATTGCGCCCGAAATAACCAGAGCCGAGAATTCGCCCAACGAGTGACCTGCAACAGCATCGGGTTTCACACCGAGGGTTTTTGCCAAGATGACCGAGTGGAGGAATACGGCGGGCTGAGTGACGTTGGTTTGTTTCAGTTCGTCGGCTGTGCCATTGAACATGATGTCGGTGATGCGGAATCCGAGGATTTCGTTAGCCTTCTCAAACAATTCTTTTGCTTCGGGTGCGTTTTCGTAAAGGTCTTTGCCCATACCCGAATACTGGGCTCCCTGACCGGGGAAAAGATATGCGTGTTTCATAATATTCAGTAAAAAAAATTAGGTTTTCGGCTCGAAAGATACAAAATTTATTTTAACTTTGCATTGCAAGGTTTCAAAACGAGGGCTATTGCTCGCGTGGAGATTAAAAGGGAATGCCGTGAAAGTCGGCAGCAGTTCCCGCTGCTGTAAGTTTCATTGATGGGTGCAATACTCTGATAGCCACTGAGTTACTTGGGAAGGCGTTGCATCGGAAACGAGCCAGAAGACCTGCCTGCGACCTTCTTCAAGAAGGATTCTTTAGGTTTTACAGACGCATCTGCGGAGAACGGATAAGTCTCGAAACAGTGACAATGGAGTGCTTCATCCAGTTTTGGGTGTCGGGCATCTCAGGAGGCGCAAGGGAAACAACGAGGTCAATCGTTGTGAGTCACTAAGCCAAAGTGCTGGGTGTGCGCGCAAGCGTTCCGAAGGTTTTCGATTGTTTGTTGTCTGTTTGTAAAATCTGTGAAGAATTCGATCTTGGGGAAACCGAGACCGAAATTTTTTATATTTTATACATATTTTAAAAAGACAGATGAAAAAATTAATTCTTTTTGCATTCGCGCTGATGGCTTTCGTAGCTTGCTCGGATGATGACAACGCACCGCGCACTTATGTACTCGATTTCGAATCGGCTAAACTTGGTACAGACGGTTTCGTTTGGGGTAAATCTCTCGCAACTGAGCAGGACGACCTCGATTATATGGGTAACCCCATCAAGTCGAACATCTATTATGGTTCGATCTACGACGAGGAGTTGGCTTCGACCTACACTTATTACTCGGACTATGGTCACACTTACGATAGCTGGAATGCGTTTGTAGTAAGCAACAAGACCGATATGGAGACTGCTGGTTTTGCCAACGATAAGAGTGTTTATGCAACGGGTGGTGCTAACAACTCGAAGCAGTTTGCTATGGGTTACTGCTCGTTGTGGACTCCCGATATGAAGGGTGTACCCGTGATTAAGTTCAAGAAACCCGTATTGGCAAAGTCTGTTTTCGTTGCTAACTCGACTTACTTGACTCTTTACATGAAGAACGACGTGAAGGCTGATGCTTGGAAAGACGTTGTATGCACGGTGAAGGGTATGAAGGACGGCAAAGTTACTTCGAGGGTTGACGTGAAATTGGTTGACGCTAAAGCAAAGCACGTTGCTGAGGGTTGGCAGTTGATCGACATCTCGAAGTTGGGTGTTGTGTCGGAGATTCTGTTTGAGGTTACTTCGGATGACCAGATGGCTCCCTCTTATGTAGCTGTCGATGATTTGGTTTACGAAGAGGTACTCGCTGAGTAAATTATAATTGGGAGGCGACAATTAGAGAGTAGAGATTAGTATTCGCCTCAACAAAAGAACCCGTCAGGTCTGCCTTCCTGACGGGTTCTTTGTGTCTGGTGGGGTAGGTGGATTAGTCGGGGTGCGGAAGAGGACGCGGTGGGCGGTTTTTTTTAGGGGCGGTTATGGTCGGTATGTTCTTTTGGGATCGGTCGGAATGCGGACGGTCGGAATGCGGTCGGTCGGGATGCGGGTGCATTGGGCGAGATGCTTCCAGATTGGGCGGTATATTTCTGAGCGGTTGCGGGGTGTTTTGTGATTGGCGGTAATGATTCTGATTGAGTGGCTTTGCTATTTGGTGGGGGTGTTTGCGAGCGGTCGCGGGGTGTTTGTGATTGGCGGAATATCTCTTGATCGGTAACTTTTGTGCCAATCCCCGATCCACCTTTTTTCAAACAGCTGGCAGATGGATAAACTTTCATGTAAAGATATATCCGCCCATAGTTTTCTCCGTTCCGCAGAGTTTCTTTTGATCCATAGCAAACCCTCTACGACATCGCTCTGCAATATCCTCCCGCAGTATCCGTTTCCCGCCATTTATAGCCCTCTCCACCTCGTCTCTTCAAGCCTCCGTTCTCCGCATCCTTACCTATATTATAACAGTTTCTCCGCTCGCTTCCGACCTCATTTGCATACCACAAAAAAGACCTCCATGGAAATCCACAGAGGTCTTGTGTCGAGTCCTTGGACTCGGAAAATTAGATCAAGTTGTCGCGCTCGATGTCCTTGAAGTAGCGGTAGGTAGCTACCTTCAACTCCTCAGCTGCGGGATCGTCACATACAACGATACCATTGGGGTGAACCTGCAAAGCAGTGATCGTCCACTGGTGGTTGTAAGCACCCTCGACACCGTGACGGATTGCGCGTGCTTTCTTGTGACCCGTAGCCAAAATCAGCACCTTCTTCGACGAGAGAACCGTGCCTACACCAACGGTCAAAGCCGTCTTAGGAACCAAGTTCACGTCGCCTCCAAAGAAGCGAGCGTTTACCTGAATGGTGTCGGTTGTCAAAGTCTTGACGCGAGTGCGCGAGTTCAACGACGAGAATGGCTCGTTGAAAGCGATGTGACCATCTTCGCCAACACCACCCATGAACAAGTCGATGCCGCCTGCCTCCAAGATAGCTGCTTCGTAATCAGCGCATTCTTTCTGCAAATCCTCAGCGTTGCCATTCAGGATGTGAACGTTTTCGGGTTTGATGTCGATGTGCTGGAAGAAGTTATTCCACATAAACGAGTGGTAGCTTTCGGGATGCTCCTCCGGCAGACCAACATACTCGTCCATGTTGAACGTAATGACATTCTTAAACGAAACCTCACCTGTCTTGTGACGGCGGATCAGCTCTTTGTAAGTCTCCAAGGGAGTCGAACCTGTGGGCAAACCCAACACGAAAGGAGATTTAGTGATCTGCTCTTTGGCTTTGATCTGCTGGATAATATAATTCGCAGCCCACTGAGCAACCTGTTTTGCGTTATCTTCAATAATCAGTCGCATTTTATTATCTTTTTTAGTGATGAATAAACTTTAGAACATCTTTACGAATACCTCGATAGCCTGATATTCAGCCATGCCGAGTTCGTCATACAAGCGAGCAGTGTTCTGAGTACGCTCCTCAGCTCTCTGCCAGAATTCACGCGGGTCGCTTCCGGGGAAGGGCATGATGTCCTTCTGAGAGAGGTGACGATAGATAGCGTGACGTTTCTTGATCAGCTCGTCGGGTGACAGAGGCACTGCCATGTCGACCATGCCGAGATCCCACTCCATCCAAGCACCACGATACAACCACAAGTGGCACTCCTTCAACCATTCGTCGTCCTTAACGACCTCCAAAGCGTTGAGGATAGCCTCCATAGCTGTACGGTGAGTTCCGTGCGGGTCGGCCAAGTCACCTGCTGCATAGATCTGCTGAGGTTTGATTTCGCGCAACAGATCGACGATGATCTTCGTATCGGCATCCGACAACTGACCCTTCTTGATACCACCTGTCTCATAGAAAGGCAAGTTGAGGAAGTGAGCGTTGGTGTCGGGGTTCAAACCGAACGAACGAACTGCGGCACGAGCCTCAGCACGACGGATCGAACCTTTCAGATCGAGCAAAGCACGAGGTTCGGGTTCGCCCTTCTTCTTGCCAGCGATGATCTGTTTAGCCTCCTCTACGCGGTCGCCGAAGCCAAGTTCGCGTGCGGTGTCGAGGTTCTGGATTACAACGTCGTCGTGAACGGCTACGTTACCCGAAGTCTCGTAAGCTACGTGAACATCGTGACCCTGCTGTACCAAGCGGATGAAAGTACCACCCATCGAGATCACGTCATCATCGGGGTGGGGTGAGAATACGATTACACGTTTGGGGAAGGGGTTCGAAGCAACGGGACGAGTAGTGTCGTCGGCGTTGGGTTTACCACCGGGCCAACCTGTAATGGTGTGCTGCAAGTCGTTGAATACGTCGATGTTGAGCTTGTCATAGGTACGACCCTGCTCCAACAATTCGCCCAATCCGTTCTCGATATAATCTTTGTAAGTCAGCTTCAAGATAGGCTTCTTCACAACGCTACACAACCATACGACTGCCTTGCGGATGAATTTAGGAGTCCAATCGCAAGAGCCTACCAACCAAGGAGTCTCCTCGCGAGTGAGCAACTGAGCTGCGTTCTCGTCAGCTACCAACTCGATGTTGGAGTGCAGTTGGAGATACGAAGCGGGGATCATCGGATCTACGTCGCCTTCAACGACTTTCTTGGTGATGTTCGATTTGTTCTCGCCCCAAGTGAGCAACATCACTTTCTTAGCGTGCATAACGGTGTCGATACCCAATGTAATCGCCATCTTGGGAGTATCCTCCAAGTCACCGAAGCCTTCAGCTTGAATCTTACGTGTGTTGTAGCTCAACTGTACCAGACGGGTGCGAGTTTTGAGGTGTGAACCCGGCTCGTTGAAACCGATCTGACCATCCTCGCCGATGCCCATGATCATAATATCTGCTTGGCGAGCGACCTTGCCATATTCGTAGCAGTAGTTCGAGATTGTTTCGCGGCTAACAGTACCGTCGATCAAGTGGACGTTTTCAGCCTTGATGTCAATATGATTGATAAATTCCTCGTGGATGCGGTAGTTACGGCTCTGACGGTTGTCGGCTTTGATGGGGTAGAACTCATCGAGGCTAAATACGGCAACATTTTGGAACGATACCTGACCTTCTGTGTGACGTTTTACCAATTCGCGGTATAAGCCCAGCGGTGTTTTGCCCGTTGTGAGACCCAATGCGAAGGGGCGATTTTCCTTGTGGTTCTTGATCGCCTCAACGATGGTGTCGGCAACGTGCTGTACGCCGTCGTACTCATTGGTGAAGATGTTTGTGGGAATCTTTTCAAAGCGGTGGAGAATGTCACTTGGAGTTACATCTGGAATTAAACCACCTGATTTGGGTAATGAATACTTGTTGTTCATAGCTGTATAAAAGGTTTAAGTAATACAAATCGTGTTATTCGAATTCCACGTCGCGGAAGAATTCGGGACGGTGGAAATCGGGTTTTGGGGTTTGGATGGGATTCCACGACAAGAAGTGGGGATGGGAAAGTTTGTCACCGCATTTAAACAAATTCATGCGGGCTTTGACTCCGTCCCACGATTGGATGTTGTGGTGGAAGAGTGCCGTGGCGGGGATTTTGAGCATCAGCGACCAACGGTTGTCGCCCTCGCGTTCGTCGAACGTTTCTTGGGGCAGAGATGGGTATCGAAGAATGGTATTCAGCACGTCCTGCGTGGCGTGAACCGCTTCGACTTCGCGTTCTTTGCGGTGAGCCAACAGCAGTCGACCGATGCAGGTTGTTTCGAAATTGTAGTAGCCCTTGTCGTCCAAGGCGATGAAGGTCTCGACACACGAATCTGTCCATACTTCGCCGTTGTCTTGCTCAACATGAGCCATTGTGTACTGCTCCTCGACATCGAACTTGACGATCAGATAGTCGCCCGTATGTGCCAAACGGCATTCAACTTTGGGGGAGTAGGGGAATTGATCTGGCCAGTTGCAGTTGTCGATTTTCAAGGCTTCGATCTTCTCTATCTCCTGTTCGATATGCTCAGGGCTTATTTTCTTGATAACCATGATTTAGAAACTTATTTATTGGTTCAATATATCGCGTAATGCCTCTTTCGTGGCATTCGGTTGTTCGTCATTGTGCGTAATGAACGCAGGCGGGGGAATATGTTGTGGTCGGCATCCTTGGGCTGTGCTTGTCGTGCCTCCTTGGCAGACACCCTGCGGTTGACATCTCGTTGAACCCCCTTGGCTGGCACCCTGCGGTTGGCATCTCGCTGCACCTCCTTGGCTGACATCCCTGCGGTTGGCATCTGGCTGCACTGCCTTGGCTGACACCCTGCGGTTGACATCTCGTTGCACCCCCCTTGATGCGCCCCCCTCTTTTTTTATACAAGCCCAAAGTTACTCAAAAAATCAATCTTGAACAAGATTATTGGGGCTTTTTTTTGAGGGGACGATTTTTCATCGCTTGCCTCCCGCTTAGAACCCTCTCTCAAAATATAAAATCGCCTTTATTGTCGCACTAATTCTACCTCCACAGGCTGACCATGCTGACATTCAACGCGCAAAATCGTAAGCCCATCCTCTTGACGTGCCTCACATCGAACCCCATCGGAAACAACACTCCAAGAGCCTGATAATGAGACCTCTTTTGCAATCGGTTGAGATTCCTGAGCTGTTGTGTAGCTCTTCTTGGTAATGCCTAAATCGGGGGTGCAGACGCTTATTTTCAACGCCTTACCATCCTCGCGTGACATCACAATCGTCTCCGCCGTTATTTCGCGAATCAACCCTTCACCATGGTAGGTTGCATAGCAAATATACGCCTCGATTTGGGTCTTGTGGTCGCGCAGGGCGTGTACCTCGTTGTCGTGACGCAGGACGGTGTAGGGCGTGTTGCGTTGGGCTTCGAGACGCTCCTCGGTTGTGGGGCGAATCAATGCCATATATTCATAGCGTGCATCGTGGGGCGATGTGCCGTGGTCGATGTATGCCGTGGCAAAATCATCGGTTTGGGGTCGGTGATTCTTGTCGTTGGGCGAGGTCTGAGTCTGCTTTACGAGGTGTAGATTGGGGGCATCTTTAATTATATAGGTGACCCCTTTGTGATCCTCTACGGTGCATGAATGTGCTGAAATCACCCGCTCCACGGGGAAGTCTTCGATCTCCTCGCCATTGAGGCGGACGATCTCTTCAGGGGCATCCAATCGCAACTGAAACAAAGTGGTCTCGGTCGGGTAGTCTGTGTTGTCGTTCGTGATGCCACTGCCTAAGAAAACGAGGCGGTTGTCGAAGCAAAATACACTCTTATAGGCAGTTGCGCCTGCGGTGAAGTTCGGTTTGTCGCTCTCGATGAGGTGGAAGGCGAGGACTCCATGTCGACCTTCGAATGAGCTTACACCCGAAAAACGCACGGAATTGCGCTCCATGAGTGTGCCTTTACGCGGAGATTCCAACTCGTCGTAGGGTAGGTGGATGGTGGTCGCTGCGGGTGGACGATTCCAATCCCAGCCCGACTGCGAAAATCCGCTTGCCGAAGCGGTTGATTCCTCGTTTTCGGAAGAGGCGCAAATCTGCACCGTGCCGTAACTTTGGTAACGTCCGTAGCGGTTGTCGCGGGTGTAGATTTCCGAACACCACACATCCGAATTGAATGCTTTGAGCGTCACGACCCAATTCCCTCGGCGATGGATGCCCACAGCTCCATAGTTGTAGACGAAAAATCCAGTTGGAGGGGTTGCGGGCGTGATGCCTGCTTGGTGAAATTCGCGATTCAAAGCCCCGTTTTCGCCCTCCAAACGTAGATATGTCGCTGCTAATTCGGGATCGAACGTGTGGGACGAATCGGTGAGGTTGCCCTGCAATGCTAAGTAGCCAAATGCCTCAATATCAGCTGCGGGGATGTGTCCATTTTTGCCGAAGGGATGGCGACCAGAGATACCCAATCCCCAATCGTGATGGGAGGTATAGGTCGCGAGGGTCATCAGGGCGTGTTTGAAGTGTTGACGAGCCATGCGGGTGAGGGCGAAATCCGTCGAGCAGGTGGCGCGACAGAAGCGTCCCAACGATGCAAATGCACCCACCGAATAGGCGGGGTAGAAACCTCCATGATGGAAAGTCGTGCCGTCGATCTTGATGCCTCCAATAGTGCCGGGTGTGAAGTCCAAACTTCCCGATAGCCAACTGCTTAGACCTCGCATTTCGCGGAGACGTGCCTCTTCTGAGGGTTGCATCATTGCCGCTATCATCTTGGGCATCAGGAGCGTGTGCCATGTGTCTAAAAGCTCGTCTCGTCCATATTTATAAGGTTGGCGAGTCTCTTGTAAACCGCTCCAATAGGAGATTGTTTTGACGTATTCTGTGGTGCGGTTGTGGTGTTGGATCGAGTGGCGCATCAACCACATCGACCGAAAAAGGCGGCGTGTGGTGTAGCCGTAATGGTGGTTTGTGCCTTGTCCACTGCCGTATGCAAATCCTTGATCCATAGCCCAATCGAAGACTTCGAAGAATTTCTGTTCGCTTGTTTTTGAGCCGTTTTGTGTGGCATCCAAAGCATAGGTGTAGAGCATCTCCTCCAACTCCGAATAGCGCATCTCGCCCTTGCGCGGATCGGCTTCGTCCTTGCTCAAAAGGGGCGCACCCGTCCACACGCCTTGTGTGTGACGAATTGCTGCGCGGTCGTAGATCTTTTCTGCTTTCGGAAGCAGTGTGCGCGAGATGTGGCTTGGTGCGGGAATCTGCTCGGCGATGATCTCATCCATACGGCTTTCGATGACTTCCAAATCTGCCAATTCTTTGGGTGTGGGTGCGGTCAACGGCAGGGCGTAGGGGTATTGCTCCCACTCCCATAGACGCACCCAATGCCACGGTGTGCGCTGAAGATGGCAGTTGTTTGTGGGTATCTGCTGATCGGCTGTGATCTGCTCGTTGAGCCGTTGGGTGGAGAAGGTCAGGCGATCAATCCAAACTTCACCTTTCGGAAGGGATTGAGGTGTCGAGATTGTGAGGCGTGCGATGGGACATTTTTTGCCCTCGCCATTCATGTCGCCATACTTAATCCAGCAAGCTCGCCACCCCACAAAATCGAGGTGAAAATTGAAACTTCGCGCGACTTGTTTAGATGGTGTTTCGAAGCTGAAATGAAGGTCGTCGTTGACGGCTTGGGGGTTGTATATCCAGAGCATGATGCCCGCCTTTTCGATGCGGAACGAACGGCTCAAAATCGTGGCATTAGAATATTGTAATTCGGCGGGTGATGTCCACTTCCAATGGAGGGATTTGCTGCCATCTTTATAGCGAGTGGAACTCAGCGAAATTTGCGAGGAGGGGGAGGCGATTAGTTCCGTGGGGAGAGTCTCTTCGAACGAGAATTGAGGGGGTATTGCAGCCTCGATCGCGAAGGGTAAAAGAGTCAAAGAGACGAAAAGTAAAAAGGTATGGAATTTTGTTAGGTGTGTTTTCATAGTCGGTTGTAAGCCCCTCTGAGGGTGTTTGTGTGTACAAAAATAGTGATTTTTAGGGAGAAAAGCGGGTAAAATTGTACAGTTTTAAGCAATATTGTCCATATTATTTAATATTGGTTGTCCAAACTTTGAAAATCAGATTTTGTTTATTAATTTTCGGAAGAAATGGGGAAATTGTATCCTCCGAAGATGGAAAATCAAGAGTAATAAATAATCAAAAAAAACAAATTTCACATTATGAAGTATGTCTTGAAATGCGCCCTTGCAAGTCTTGCATTGGTGGGAGTTGTGGCTTGTTCAGAGGCTCCGAAAAAGGCGTCGATCATCGACGAGAACATCGCTGTCGCAAAACAGCAAATCGGCATGTTGGCCGATTCGAGTTTGATGGATGGAGTTCGTATTCCGTCGACCTACAAAAACAACCAAATTTGCTATGTCCCCGTGGACGATTGGGTGAGCGGTTTTTTTGCAGGAACATTGTGGTATATGTACGAATTGACGGGAGACGAAGCATGGGCTGAAAAGGCTCAGAAACATACCGAGATTCTGAACGAAGTGCAGTTCCTCAAATGGCATCACGATGTGGGTTTCATGGTGAACGATAGCTATGGTCACGGTTTGCGCTTGAAGAATTTGGAGGGCTACAAAGAGGTGGTTATTCAGACTGCAAAATCGTTGGCTACTCGTTTCCGCGAAGTGCCGGGTGTACTTCAGTCGTGGGATGCCGATCGCGGTTGGCAGGCAAAACGCGGATGGCAATGCCCCGTTATCATCGACAATATGATGAACTTGGAGCTGATGTTCGATGCTTCGAAATTCAGCGGTGACGATACCTTCTATAATATAGCCGTGAGTCATGCCGATCGCACGATGAAGGAGCATTTCCGCGAGGA
>SAMEA104404100__coassemble_2321_pt1 | contig 14727 bp, 12 predicted proteins | sample SAMEA104404100__metabat2_high_PE_096 | metagenome-assembled genome bin SAMEA104404100 (sample SAMEA104404100) | Balaenoptera acutorostrata
GGGAGAGTAGGTAGCCGCCTCTTCAAGGTCGATCCAATAGGGTCGACCTTTTTTTGTGTCTGTACCTGAGCTGGGATATGACCTCAGCGGGGAAGGTGTGCCGATGTGTGGGGATTTCAGGGCTCACCCGACAAACCAAGGGGACTAAGCATATAACTTAAACAATCTATAAAGAAAGAATTTTCTATCAGATACACCTCTTAATGCCGATCTAAATGTTTTTAGTTTGGCATTGCATGATTTTGCAAGGGCGTTTGTCGGGTGAGCTGAGGTGATTGCGGGAGGAGTGGCTGTAAGAGGACTGCATGACTCCGATAGGTCGGCATCGGCTACCACCTTGGACTACTGTGGTAGAACTGATTCCTCCGCCACACATGACGAGGAGGGGTTGTCAGGAGAGAGATTTGCAACACCGTTCTCATCTGCACGGTTGGAGGGTGGATAGCAACTTTCCTTTTCGATGTCGAGGGGAGAAACTATTTTTTTCGCTACGAATGGAGGAATGGCAAAAAATCCCTTTGTGAAAGTGGAGTGCAACATCTCACGGCTGGAGAGCTACATTTCTGTTTGGCTGACGAGGGAAGAAATTATTTCTTTCGCACGAATGGCGAAATGGCAAAAAATCCCTTTGTGAAAGTGGAGCATAGCGTCAGAGTCTCATCTGCACGGCTGGAGGCTGGAGAGTGAAAAGCAACTTTTCTTTTCGCAGTCGAAGGTAGAACCTATTTTTTTAGCGGAATGTAGCGGGATATTCTTCTCAAGGGAGTACGATGTACATATTCCCCTGATGGTACGTACCACTGCTAAAATTTTCTTCGGATGCCTATCTCTTGCTATCTTTTTCTCTTTTGTTGAATCTAAGTAGTGGCTTATTATCTTTTCGTTTCCTCAAACACCGATACCTTATATTTATATAGAAAGTACCTTTTCGACAGCCCTTCCCCAAAAAAATCCTGAAAAATTATTAATAACTATAAAAAGTAGTTGAATAACTAAAAAATATAGTTATATTTGTAGTGACGAAATATTTAGCACTACTATGGAGAAATTAACACCGAAGGAAGAGGAGATCATGCACTTTTTTTGGACAAAGGGATCTTTGTTTGTGCGTGAGTTAGTGGATTTGTCGCCAGAGCCGAAGCCACATTTCAATACTTTGTCGACGATTGTCCGCACGTTGGAGGCGAAGGGCTATGTGTCGCATAAGGCTTATGGCAAGTCGTTTCAGTACTTTGCCATTGTGGATGAGGAGGAGTTTTCGAAGCGCACTCTGGGTAGCGTGATTAAGAATTACTTCAAGAATTCCTATTTGGGGGCAGTATCTGCCTTGGTCGAGGAGGAAAAAATCTCGTTAGACGATCTGAAGGAGTTGATCGAAAAAGTCGAAAGTCAAAATAAATAGTCATGTACGCGCTGTTAATTTATAGTTTGAAGGTGAGTCTATGTGTGGCGGTATTTTATCTATTTTTCAAATTCGCGCTGAGTAAGGAGACTTTCCACCGTCTGAATCGGGTTTTGATTTTAGGTATGTCGTTTGTGGCGTATCTCTTGCCGCTGTGGGTGCTGAAGAATACTGTCGAAATTCCGCTGTTTGGTGCGTCTATACCCTTGTCGATAGAGGAGGCTACTACGATTCTTCCCCCGCAAGATACAATCCCGTGGGAGATGATTTTAGGGATGATCTATTTGATGGGTGTTGTGGCTATGTTGGGCTGGGTTCTTTATTCGGTGTTTGCTATTTTGAGGCTGATTTACCGCAGTGAACGATGCACGTTACCCGATGGTGTAAAGTTGGTGTTGACCACGGAAAAAATTGCTCCGTTTAGTTGGGGAAACGTCGTGGTGATGACACGCGAGGATTGGGAGATATCGGGCGAGACGATCTTGATACACGAACGCGCACATTTGAAATTTCACCATTCGGTAGATCTCATGCTGACCGATTTGGCGGGTTGCTTGCAGTGGTACAATCCTGCGATGTGGTTGCTAAGACGGGAGCTGAGGGCGGTACACGAATATGAAGCGGATGCTGAGGTGATCCGTGAGGGTGTGAATGCCCGCGATTATCAGTTGTTATTAATAAAGAAAGCCGTTGGCGGGAGGTGGTACTCAGTTGCCAACAGCTTCAATCATAGCAAACTTAAAAACCGTATTACCATGATGTATCAAAAAAAATCATCGCGGTGGGCAGTAGCTAAGACGTTGTTGCTCTTGCCGCTTGTCGGCATTGGTGTGAGTGCCTTTGCCGAGACCGTTTATATTCCTACTGAAGACAAAGGTATGAATTTTCAGTCGAATTTTGATAATATAGCTCAAAATTCCGATCGTGAAGATCGCGTGGATCATAAGGATCGTTGTGCGGTCACTTTGCGGGTGATTCATCAGGGCGAGTCTCTTGTGGGTGCAGTTGTGCGCGTGATGGGCGAGAAGAAAGCTGCGGTCACAGATCTCAATGGCGAGGCAAAGTTAGACGCAGCTCAGGGTGCTGAATTGTTGGTCGAATACGAGGGTTTCCCTTGTCAGAAGGTCGCTGTCCCCCATGAGGCTATGTCTCGTTTAACGGTGGAGATGACCGTCGATGAACAGGTTGTCAAAACGAAGGAGGAGACATTGATTTTGATTGATGGTCGTGAGTCAACCCCCGAAATGCTGCATAATTTGGATTCCAAAACGATTGCTTCGGTGGATGTGTTGAAATCTCCCGCAGAACTTGAACGATTGGGTACTTTAGCCAAGGGTAAGAAGATGGCGATGGTCATCAAATTGAAATCCGCGGAAGGAAAACCGCAGGATTGGAGTGATACGTTGATTTTGATTGATGGACAGGAGTCGACCCCCGAAATGGTGAGCAAGTTAGATTCTAAAATGATTGGTTCGGTGGTGATGGTCAAGTATCCTGCAGAACTCGAAAGATTGGGTGCCGCAGCCAAGGGTAAGTCTCAGGCGATGGTCATCACGCTGAAAAAGGATAAAGAAAAATCGCAGGGCATGGATCAGCGCAAAGGTCGTGTGGTGAGCATCACTCGGAAATCTGAGAATGCCACCTCAGATGCAACTTGCGAGCAGGGGGAAAAGTCGCTCAAAATCATCCCGTCGAAGCAGGGGTTTAATTCCAAGAATGTGCTGTATGTGATCAATGGAGAGATTAAGAATTATAAATTTGGGGTGGTTTCCGATTCCATTATTGGCAATCTTTCGCCCAATCGTATAGAGTCGGTCACGGTGGTGAAAGATCCCGAACAGATGAAACAATGGGGTGAAGCTGCCGAAGGAAAGGATGGTGTGATGTTGATCAACCTCAAAAAATAGGGAGGGAAAATTGAGAAATTGCTCGATCCTAAGCGCAAGAAATAGGGTGTATAAAGTCTAAATTTTTGGGAGATTCCTCTACGGAGGAGTCTCCTTTTTGATCAGCAAAGAGGTCTAACAAATTTAAAAATTTTGAAAAACTGAAAAATACTCCTACTTTTGTAGCTCATTTATAAAGGATTAGTTATGGAAGAACTTACGCTTACAACTCCAGCTTTGCTGTTTTCGGCAGTGTCGTTGATTCTGCTTGCTTACACTAACCGCTTTCTGTCTTACGCTCAGTTGATTCGCACGCTCAACGAACAGCACCTTCAGAATCCCTCGAAGGTGACCCGTGGGCAGATTGATAATCTTCGTTTGCGTTTGCACCTGACGCGCACCATGCAGTTTTTGGGGGTGTCGAGTTTGTTCTTGTGTGTGGTGACGATGTTCTTGATCTATGTGGGTTTTTACCTCACGTCGGCTTATGTGTTTGGGGTGGCGTTGTTGCTGCTGATCGGCTCGTTGGGTGTGTCGATTTTGGAGATTCACTTGTCGGTTGGAGCTTTGGAAATCCACCTCAAAAACATGGAGAAGTAGGGGCTTTTTTATTCTATCTATATAAAAAAACAGGGTGCAACCGAGATTGCATCCTGTTTTTTTGTGTCGGAGGATTATTCCTGATCCAAAATTTCCATCTGCTGGCGTACCGACTCTTCGTGGATGGCACTCATGATGGTGAGCATAAATTTGCGATCCATGCCTTGCTTGATGGCTTGCTCGGTGCGGTGTGCCAAAATATCGCGGTAACGATTCGTTTGCAAAATCGGCATCGAGTGATCTTTTTTGTACTCGCCAATCCTGCGCGAGACCTCCATACGTTGCGCCAAAAGTTCCAAAAGACGGTCGTCTAACTCGTCAATTCGCGAACGCATTCTTGCCAAATCCTCGGTCATGCTGTCGTCTTGACGAATTGTCAATCCGTGGATGATTTTCGCGAGGGTCGCGGGTGTGATTTGTTGATCCTTGTCGCTCCAAGCCGTATCGGGCTGATAGTGGGTCTCGATGATCAAACCATCGAAACCGATGTCCATTGCCTGCTGTGACAAGGAAGCGATGAGCGAACGTTTGCCTCCGATGTGGCTCGGATCGCCGAAGATCGGGATTTCGGGCATCCGACGGCGCAATTCGATGGGGATCGACCACATGGGATTGTTGCGGTAGAGGCTTTTGTCGACGGACGAAAATCCGCGGTGAATGACTCCCAAACGGCGAATTCCTGTGTTGTAGATGCGTTCCACCGCGCCGATCCACAATTCGAGGTCGGGGCTGACGGGATTTTTCACCAATACGGGGATGTCGTATCCGCGGAGGGTGTCGGCTAATTCCTGCACCGCAAAAGGGTTGGCTGTTGTGCGTGCGCCGATCCAAATTAGATCGACACCTCCCTCCAAAGCAACCTGAAGATGCTCCTTGGTGGCAACTTCCGTAGCGACATACATCCCCGTTTCGCGTTTGACGCGCTGCAACCACGGCAGAGCCACAGCACCCACCCCTTCGAAACATCCGGGTTTGGTTCTCGGTTTCCACAGTCCCGCGCGGAAGATACGGAAGCCCTCCTTGGCTAATTGATGAGCCGTAGAGAGGGTTTGTTCTTCGGTTTCGGCACTGCACGGACCGCAGATGACTTGCGGACGACGGATGTCGAGGTCGGGGAAAAGTGGTTTAAGATCTTTCATGGCAACAAATTTCGGCAATAAATCTCGGAATTCAAATTACAAACCGATTATTTATTGACAAAAATTGTATGGTGTGCGCCTTCGGAAAACTTCCCCGAAGTTATTTCTTGCGCTTGGGGAAAATTCTTCGTTTGAGTTTTTTGAAGTAGGAGAATCTTAGACGCAAGAAAGTCCCGTGTAGCAGCATCTTCTCCTCGTCCCAACCACGGAGTTCGGCATAGTGTTTCAGTACGTAGAGATAGGGAATCGTGGGGCAGAACAGGCGTTTGAGATTCACGACACACTGCTTAGGGGTGAGGGGCTTGGGGTGGAACTTCATGCGGTTGATGTCAATCAACTCGAAGCGGATGTCGTGGTCGTCATGTCTCTCGAAGAGGATGTTGCTGTGGTTGAAGTCGAGATGCTCGATGCCTGCTTCGTGGAGCGAAATCGTGTAGCGGATAAAGGCATTGACAACAGGCATGACGGAGGGGGCAGGGAATTTCCGTGCCGCCTCGGTGAAGGGCGTTTTGCGGGTGCGGAGCGTGAAGAGGTAGGCATCGGTAAGCAATCCGTAGCGGTAGCATTCGCACCAAGCAATGGGCGTAGGAGTTTGAAATCCGCGTTGGATCAACTCCTGAGCATGGATGTAGGCGCGTTGAGCCTTGCTTTTCTGAAAGAAGGTGTAGACCACGGCATGAAACAGATCGGGATGTTTGTAGCGTTTGACCACGATCTCTGAGCCGTCGGTGTAGAAGGATTTGATCACATTGCGACCGCTGTATAGGAGTTGTCCCGATAAGGGGTATTTGCGATGAATGGATCGAATCCAACTCTCTAAGTAGACAAATTGGGGGTTTATTTGTACTTTCATCCTTTCGAGGTTTATATACAAATATAGCGAATAGGAGTGAAAAGGCTTGTTTCGAATAGTACGCTAAAGTGGTCGAATTAGGTAGTATAGGACAAAAAGGATACAAAAAAAGAGGATAAACATAGTGTTTATCCTCTGAAGAGCTGTTGACGAGACTTGAACTCGTGACCTCTTCCTTACCAAGGAAGTGCTCTACCACTGAGCTACAACAGCAGGTTTACCCCTTAAAACGATGCAAAAGTAAGGAAGAAATTTGAAATGTCCAAAAAAAATTGAAATATTTCTAAAATATTTTTTACCTTTACTTCACAATTACAACATTAACCAATGAAAAAAATACTGATAGTAGGTGCAGGCGGACAGATTGGTTCCGAACTGACGGTTTATCTGCGTAAAATTTATGGTGGCATGAATGTGGTGGCTACCGATATGCGTGAATGTAAGGCTTTGGGTGAAGACGGTCCGTTTGAGGTGCTGAATGCCCTCGATGCAACGGCGATGGCATCGGTTGTGGCACGTTACCATATTGACACGATTTTCAACTTGGTAGCTTTGCTTTCGGCTGTTGGAGAGCGCAATCCTCAGATGGCATGGAATGTGAATATGGGAGCTTTGAACAATTCGTTGGAGGTGGCTCGTCAGCACCATTGCGCATTGTTTACGCCGAGTTCGATTGGTGCTTTTGGACCTACATCGCCTAAGGATCAAACCCCTCAGGATACGATCATGCAACCCACGACCATCTATGGTGTTTGCAAGGTGACGGGCGAGATGTTAGGTAACTATTATCATACGAAATTTGGTGTCGACACACGTTCAGTACGTTTCCCCGGTATCATCTCTAATGTGACGCTTCCGGGTGGTGGTACGACGGACTACGCTGTGGAGATCTACTATGAGGCAATCAAGTCGGGTAAATTTACCTGCCCTGTTCCGAGCGATGTATATATGGATATGATCTATATGCCCGATGCCCTGCGAGCTTGCGTGGAGCTGATGGAGGCTGATCCTTCGAAGTTGCAACACCGCAATAGCTTCAACATTGCTTCGATGAGCTTCACTCCCGAAATTATCTATGCCGAGATCAAGAAGCGTATGCCCCAATTCACGATGGATTACGATGTCGATCCCGTGAAGAAGGCGATTGCCGAGAGCTGGCCTAACTCGTTGGATGATAGTTGCGCACGTGCCGAGTGGGGCTGGAAACCCGAATGGGATTTGTCGCGTATGACCGACGATATGTTGGAGCATATCCGCGTGAAAATGGGTAAGTAAATTTGTGATGCTTGGGGCGATCTTAGGATCGTTTTCGAGCCGATGAATAGGAGTGAGGGGCTACAAAAAGTCCCTCTCTCTATTTTTTTAAGAAAAAGATGAGACGATATATTAAAATTTTTGGGGTCATTGTGGTAGTCGGACTGATTATCTTCTATGCTGCTGCAAAATTTATGCTGTGGTTTGCGCTTCAGCCTGAGGTGGAGAAGGATGTAAAGTATATGACCTCCTACGAATATATGACGCGGGAGTATCCCCACATCCGTCCGTGGTTGGATAGCTTGAGTCGGACGGGTGTTTTGCGCGACACGACGATTTTGGGTCAGGATGAGGAACGCCTTCATGCCCTGTATGTGCCTGCTCAGCAACCGACCTCCAAGACGGCTGTCATCGTTCACGGATATACGGACAATGCCATCCGCATGATGATGATCGGATATATGTATCACCACGATTTGTGTTACAATATCTTGTTGCCCGATCTGCATTATCACGGAGCAAGCGAGGGTGAAGCCATTCGTATGGGATGGTTGGATCGTTTGGACGTGATGCGCTGGATGGAGATTGCCAACTCGGTGTTTGGCGGTAATACTCAGATGGTTGTACACGGCATCTCGATGGGTGCAGCTACGACGATGATGGTGGCAGGCGAGGCACAATCCAATTTTGTCAAATGTTTTGTCGAGGATTGCGGATATACGAGCGTGTGGGATCAGTTCCAAAAGGAGCTGAAGGAGCAGTTTCATTTGCCCTCTTTCCCGTTGCTGAATATGGCTACGGCATTGTGTCGTTGGCGTTATGGATGGGGATTCCGCGAGGCTTCGGCATTGAAGCAGGTCGAGAAAGCGAGTCTTCCGATGATGTTTATTCATGGCGATGCGGACGATTATGTGCCGACATGGATGGTGCATCCGTTGTATGAGGCGAAGTCGGGCGAAAAGGAGTTGTGGATCGTCCCCGGAGCAGAACACGCTGCTTCGTATCGCGAAAATAAGGAGGAATATACCCGTCGTGTGGGCGAATTTGTCGGTCGCTATATAAAATAGGTATCCGCTACATATTTATTCTAAGGAGGAAGGTGAGTTATTGCCTTCCTCTTTTTTGGGGGGGGATTGTGATCTTTGAGGTCGGAGATTTTCGAAAAGATAAACTTCTTGAAAGGGTAGGGGCAGCCTGTTCTCGAATCCGCCGCCTCCGCCACCTCCGCCATCTCCGCTGCTTCCGTTTCCGCCTTCACCGCTTCCTCCTTGAAGCTATTTTATATTGCGCGTCTGTTTTGGTATCGCTTTCTCCCATTCCCCCCCCCTTCCCCTCATCCAAGGCACAAAAAAAGAGGATGTATCCCTAAGGACACATCCTCTGTGCAAACTTATCTTAGACTAAATTAGTCGAGATTAGCGAGTTTGTTCTCCGAACCCAAAACCTCAACGATTTTGTGCTCATACAACTTCTGCATATTGTCACGAGCGGGACCGAGATACTTACGGGGATCGAACTCACCGGGTTTCTCAGCGAATACGCGACGAACGGCAGCAGTCATAGCCAAACGCGAGTCAGAGTCGATGTTGATCTTGCAAACAGCGCTCTTAGCAGCCTGACGGAGTTGCTCCTCAGGAATACCAACAGCGTCGGGCAGTTTACCACCGAACTGGTTGATAACGTCAACCTCTTCCTGAGGAACTGACGAAGAACCGTGGAGAACGATGGGGAATCCGGGGAGCTGCTTCATGACAGCGTCCAGAACGTCGAATGCCAAGGGAGGAGGAACCAAGCGACCAGTTTTGGGGTCACGTGTGCACTGCTCCGGTTTGAATTTGTAAGCACCGTGAGAAGTACCGATCGAGATAGCCAAGCTATCGCAACCTGTACGAGTAGCGAAATCAACTACCTCCTCAGGTTTAGTGTAGTGGCTTTCCTCGTGAGCAACTTCGTCCTCAACGCCAGCCAAAACACCCAGCTCACCCTCAACAGTTACATCGAACTGGTGAGCGTAGTCAACAACTTTCTTAGTCAGCGCAACGTTCTCCTCGTAGGGAAGAGCCGAACCGTCGATCATTACCGAGCTAAAGCCCATGTCGATACAGCTTTTGCAAGTCTCGAACGTATCACCGTGGTCGAGGTGCAAAACGATTTCGGGGTGGTTGCAACCGAGTTCTTTAGCGTACTCAACAGCACCCTCAGCCATGTAACGCAACAAGGTCTGGTTAGCGTAGTTACGAGCGCCTTTCGATACCTGCAAGATAACGGGGCTTTTCTTCTCCGAAGAAGCCTTGATGATGGCCTGCAACTGCTCCATGTTGTTGAAGTTGAAAGCGGGGATTGCGTAACCGCCTTCGATTGCCTTAGCAAACATCTCACGAGTGTTTACCAAGCCTAAGTCTTTGTACGATACCATAATGTTTAAATTTATGTAATTATTTGTCTTCAGCACAAATCAGGTTTCGTCTATGAAACCGCACAAAATTACTAAAAATTCTAAATAATGTACTTTATTTTCCCATAAAAATAGAGGTAAAAAGTAAAAATGTTGTACAATCCAGATAGTTTTTTGTATTTTTGCGTGGATTAACAATGTTATCATACACAAAATCATAATCGACTAACATCATGGCAGATTTTATCTATCAAGACACGTTTCCCGTTGGGGAGGACAAAACCGAATATCGTCTTTTGACGAAAGACTATGTAAAAGTCGTTGACTGCGACGGTCGTAAAATATTGAAAGTCGACCCCAAAGGATTGGAACTTTTGTCCGAGGCGGCTTATACCGACGTGTCGTTTTATCTGCGTGCGTCACATCTTCAGAAGTTGCGCAACATACTCGACGACAAAGAGGCGAGCGACAATGATAAGTTTGTAGCCTACACGATGCTGATGAACTCGGCAGTGGCTGCTGATCGCGAGTTGCCTACTTGTCAGGATACGGGTACGGCTATCTGTATGGCACACAAGGGTGAAGATGTATATACGGGTGCGGATGATGCTCGCCACATTGCGAAGGGTGTCTACGAAACCTACAAAAATTGCAATTTGCGTTACTCGCAGGTTGTACCTTATACAATGACTGAGGAGAAGAACTCGGCAACCAACCTTCCCGCACAGATCGACATCTATGGCGGTAAACCGGGTATGGAGTATGAGTTCTTGTTTATAACTAAAGGTGGTGGTTCGGCAAATAAGAGCTTCCTCTACCAGCAGACGAAGGCTTTGTTGAACGAGGAGTCGTTGACGAAGTTCATCGCTCAGCACATTATGGACTTGGGTACATCGGCTTGTCCTCCTTACCACTTGGCACTCTGCATCGGCGGTACATCGGCTGAGATGTGTTTGTCGACGGTGAAGAAGGCATCGGCAGGTTATCTCGATGAGCTGCCCACACATGGCGATGACACGGGTCACTGCTACCGCGATTTGGAGTGGGAAGAGAAGGTGCTGAAGATTTGCCGTGATAGCAAGATCGGCGCACAGTTTGGTGGTAAATATTTCGTTCACGATGTACGTGTGATCCGCGCACCTCGTCACGCAGCATCTTGCCCCGTAGGTATCGGTGTGAGCTGCTCGGCAGACCGTAATATCCGCGCTAAGATCACTCCCGAAGGAATTTTCTTGGAGCAGTTGGAGAAGAATCCCGCACGTTTCTTGCCTGCTGAGGCTCCTTCGATGACTCCTGCCGTGGACATCAACTTGGACGAGGGTATGGATAAGGTTCGTGCTATCTTGACGAAGTATCCTCCCAAGACTCGTTTGAATTTGACGGGTACTCTGATCGTGGCACGTGATATTGCTCACGCACGTATCAAAGCGATGTTGGATGCTGGTCAGCCGATGCCTGAGTACTTCAAGAAGCACCCCGTTTACTATGCAGGTCCTGCCAAGACTCCCGCAGGTATGGCTTCGGGATCGTTTGGTCCTACGACAGCAGGACGTATGGACCCCTACGTTGATCAGTTCCAAGATCACGGTGGTTCGATGGTGATGGTAGCGAAGGGTAACCGTTCACAGCAAGTGACGGACGCTTGTCAGAAACATGGTGGTTTCTACTTGGGTTCGATTGGTGGTCCTGCTGCAATTTTGGCACGCAACTCGATCAAATCGGTTGAGGTAGTCGACTTCCCCGAATTGGGTATGGAGGCTGTTCGTAAGATTTATGTCGAGAACTTCCCCGCATTCATCATCGTTGATGATAAGGGTAATGACTTTTTTGCTGAATTTAAACACTAAAAATAGTCTCGGATACGTTATAAATCCGAATAGGTAACATATTTTGCAAAACTCTATGAGAGATTTTGTTCGTACAGCGGCATTGTCCGTAATCTTAACTCTGACAATCTTCTCGGCCTATGCAGCCGGGAAGATTGTCTTTGAAGCGACATCCCCATTGACGGTAGCCGTCGGTGAGGCTTTTCGTGTGGAATTCCAATTAAACGCCTCACCCGATGAGGATACGTTTGTAGCACCTTCATTCGAAGGTTTCGATGTTTTGGCAGGTCCGGCGGTATCGACGGGTCAGTCCATCTCGATTATGAATGGTGTGAGAAACAAGAGCGTGAGCTATACGATTACTTACGTTTTGTTGGCTCAGTCACCGGGTAATCTGACGGTGGGTAAGGCTTCGATTTCGGCTGATGGCGCAACGTATACGACCCATGAACTGCCGATTGAGGTGGTGCAGGAGGGTACTGCTCCGCAGGGAGGTATGCAGTCGTCGCAACGCCGTGAGGAGGCTGAAAGTCGCTCGGCTGAGGGACAGATTGCCAAGGATGACATCCTGCTCAGAACGGTTGTTTCGCGTACATCGGTCTATAAGGGTGAGCCACTGAGAGTGACTTTCAAATTGTATGTTCGCGCACAAGTCGTGGGTTATGAGAACGTGAAATTCCCGTCGTTCAATGGATTTTGGGCGCAGGAGTTGAATGTGGATAATGCTCGTCATCAGCGCGAGAAGTATAACGGCAAGGTTTATGAGACGTTGGTTGCCCGCGAATTCCTGTTGTATCCTCAGCAGGCGGGAACTTTGACGATTGATCCTGCGGAGTTGACTGCCGTGGCTCAGGTTGTGGTGCAGAGTCGCAACTACGATCCCTTCTTCGGAGCGGGTCACGAGGTGTATAACGTGCCTCGTCAGGTCAAGAGCCAACAGTTGAACATCACGGTGAAACCCCTGCCACAAGGCGCACCTGAGAGCTTCAATGGAGCTGTCGGTCGTTTCCAGATGGATGCAAAACTTCCGCCTGAGGAGTTGGCTGCCAATTCGGCTGCTACGTGTACGGTCAAGATTTCGGGTTCGGGTAACTTGACTTTTGTCCAAGCTCCCAAATTGATGTTGCCCACCTCGTTTGAGCAGTACAACATCAAAACTACGGAGTCGATCAATACCTCGGCAGCGGGAATTTCGGGTTATCGTCAGTTTGAGTATCCGTTTATTGCGCGTGCAGAGGGTAATTATGAGGTTGCTCCGATTGAATTTACCTACTTCGATCCCGAACGTATGGAGTATGTGAGCCTGCATTCGAAACCCTTGACGTTGAACATCACGCCCGATGCTGCATCGAGTGGCGATGACCAAGTGGTGATGCCCTCACGCGGTATGTCGAAGGAGGAGGTGAAACTCTTGGGTCAAGATATTCGTTTCATCAAGTTGGGCAATCCTCAGCTTCGCGACGAGCGGAGTCCGTTCTTGTTCAGCGGTATGTACTGGACTTTGTTGGGCGGTGTGTTGGTTGTGTTTGGCGTGATTTACACGTTGTTGCGCAAACGCATCCGCGAATCGCAAAATGTGGCTTTGGTACGCGGACGTAGAGCCAATAAGGTGGCTGTACAGCGTTTCCGTGCGGCAAAACGCTACATGGAGGAGCAGAATCGCCACGCCTTCTATGAGGAGATGCTGAGAGCCTTGTGGGGCTATATGAGCGATAAATTCAACATCCCGGTATCGAACCTCACGAAGGAGAATGTCCGCGAGGAGTTGCATAAGAGGGGCATTTCGGAGGAGGAGTCTCAACGCTTCACCTCGATTGTGACGCTGTGTGACGAGGCGCAGTATTCGCCCGTGGAATCGGCACAGATGAGCGATGTTTATGCCGAAGGAGTTGATTTCATTTCCCGCATTGAGTCGGCAATAAAACGATAGAGCCATGATGAAAAATATAGTTACATTTCTGATGCTTTTCTTGGGCTTGGGGGCATTTGCTCAGGAGTCCGCAGATTCGCTTGCGCAGCCCACAACAGAGGCCGAGGCTGTGGTGTTGACTCCCGAACAATTGTGGGATAAGGCAGGAACGGCATACATCAACAATGATTTCAAACAGGCGGTGAAGTCCTATACCGAGATTTTGGATCGTGGGCTTTCGTCGTCGAAACTCTACTATAACTTGGCGAATGCGCATTTCAAAGCCGACAATTTGGGATCAGCTATTTTGTTCTATCATCGAGCTTTGCGCCTCGCACCGGGTAATGCCGATTATCGTTACAATCTGAGTGTTGCCGAGTCGCATACGAAGGATACGATCGAGAAAGTTCCCGAATTTTTCCTTTCGCAGTGGATGCGTAGTGTGCGTCGCATGATGAGCTGCACGGCATGGAGCATTTTGTCGATTCTGCTGTTGATAGGTGCGTTGTCACTGTGTTTGGTCTATCTGTTGGCTCAACGTCTGTCGTTGCGCAAGGTCGGATTCTATGGCACTTGCCTCGCAGGTTTGCTGTTTGTGGTGACTACGTGGTTGGCTGTGGGCGAACGAGACGAGATGATGGATGAATCGAGTGCCGTGGTGATGTCGACCTCGGTGGCTGTGAAAAGTTCACCCGATAAGTCGGCAACCGATCTTTTTGTGCTGCACGAGGGTACAACGCTCCACATCGAGAATCAGTTGGATGGCTGGTGTGAAGTGACGATTGCCGATGGAAAGAAAGGCTGGGTTGAGGGTCGTAAAATCGAGGTTATTTAGGCAATGTCGAAACTTTTGCAAGATGTCGTGGGGGAGTTGTCCAAACTTCCGGGTATCGGGCGACGCACTGCTTTGAGATTGGCGATTCACATCCTGAAGATGGAACCCGAATCGGTGGGCGATATGACCGATAGCATCGATCGCTTCCGCAACGATGTGAAATATTGTTCGGTGTGCAATAACCTGTCCGATGAAGATGTCTGTCCGATTTGCGCAGATCGCGAGCGTGATCACTCAACGATTTGTGTGGTGGAGCAGGTTGCCGATGTGCTGTCGATCGAAAATACCCACCAATATCGCGGCCTGTATCACGTGTTGGGTGGAGTGATTTCGCCCATGCAGGGCGTTTCACCGTCGGATTTGAAGATTGACCTACTGGAACAACGCCTCGAAAAAGGCGGGGTGAAGGAGGTGATTTTGGCAATTTCGACATCGGTTGAGGGCGAAACCACGCTCTTTTACTTGAAGAATCGTCTGCGTCGTTTCCCCGATGTGAAGGTGACATCTATTGCTCGCGGTATCGGCTTTGGCGATGAGTTGGAGTATGTCGATGAGTTGACCATCACCCACGCACTCCGCAACCGTCGCGAAATCGAATAGAGGAGTCGAAACGGCAAGCAGAAAACAA